>JAALOO010000950.1_pt1 | contig 22681 bp, 15 predicted proteins | sample 7257641 | NCBI WGS metagenome assembly JAALOO01 (sample SAMN14085613, study PRJNA598686) | mite metagenome | biome: ENVO:01001000; feature: ENVO:01001002; material: ENVO:01001226; isolation source: single female mite from University of Michigan culture on fish food culture... ...
GCAGTTCTGGTTGTTGAACGCCGCCTTTATTTTGCAGCTTTAATACTTAGCACTACGCCATTATACTTCTCGAGATCTGTTCCGATATAAAGAGCGTCTACACTACCTCGGGCCGGAGATTCCGCCATTTGAGATCTTATGGAATTGTAGTTTAGTTTTTCTATCGTTGGATCCCACTCTTGTTTTGACTGGGGAAGTATGGGTACTATATTTTCTAGCGTAAATAATCCTGAAGTGGGAATCGTTTGTTTGGAACGTTGTAGAAAGATCGTGTCCCCTTCGACTTTGATTATTTTGATCCATCCTTCGGGAAGTCCGTCAATGTTATTGCCTTTGCTATCTATAAAAAAAGAAGCACCGTATAATTGCCCATTTTCTATGTGGTTGAGCCTCTCGACCATATACGCTGTTTTTTCAGCGCGGCTGTCTGACTCTATTTTATTCTTTACACCGTAAATTATACTACCCACAGCGAGCGCAATAGCCACGAATATAAATCCTTTCCATAAACGAAAATAGGGTATAGGGCATTCCTTTTTGAATTCCTTTATCTGTTTTTTTAACTCTGGTGAGTAGCGGGTGGTATTTATTAAATTCCCTTGCTGATCGTATAATCTGGACAGTTTAACCAAACCACCTCCAAAGGGCAATCCTAGAAATTCGCGGGCTGGCGTGATAATGTTTAACGTAAACTGTTGCGGTTCAGGTTCATTTTTTAAACTAGCGGTAATATCTTTTGATTTTATAAGGTGTTCGTAAACTGAATATATAAAAAGCATATTTATTTATTTCTGCAAAAGTAAAAAAATACACCAAAAATAATAGTTTGAGCGTTACAAACTAGGTGGGGACTGAATAAAACGGGAAAGAAGTGTTCTGAAATTTTGCAGGATTGGATGCTCAAAGAATATAGACTTCGCGCTCCTTCAGGAGGATTCTATTCTGCATAGTAAACAAGTGGCTGTGAACGATTGAACGACTTGCAAAGTAATTTTTGTAAAACAATAACAAGATAAACGACAGAAATTCGTTTATCCTGTTATTATCTAACATTTTGGGGATGTAGACTAAGCTTCCTATAGGATTTATGTGGGCCAGATATTGGCCTTCGGTAACGATTAGAAAACCAGATATCCTATCTATGAATAGTGATTTGCTAATTCCTAATTCAGTCTCAATACTGTAGTCCAAGTGCACTAATCCTTATTCCACCATACTTTTGTTTGGAGGACATCGTCTCCTTGAGAAGCAAGTGCCTTTTGATAGTTTTCCCTGTTCGTGCTCTGTTCCTTCAGCGGATATATGAATCTACTAGGAATACCATCGCCTTGTTCGGGCGTAAATCGGTAAGTTCGTGGAGTACCGTTCACTGTTCCTTCCCAGATGATGTCATTCTTTTTTACAAGAAACAAAGGGTAGCCTGTCCGGCGAATTTCCGACCAACCTTCAATTCCTTGATTATAAAGTGCGAGGTATTTTTGAGACAATACATTTTCTTTGTTAGCTGCGGGTAATGTTGTAACGTACTTTTCTGCGATACTGCTCTCCACGCCCCACTTTACTAAAGAAGCACGTACACCTTTTTTATATGCCTCCTGGTCCCATGATTTGTGTTCTGCTATTAGGAATTCTACTTCGGCATATTCTTGAAGAACCTCTGCATAGTTAGCCGCATTGATGATGTCACCGGGTAGTGATACGGTTGGTAAAGGAAGGATATTAGAAGCGCTTAAAGGAAGTCCGTAGGGATGTCCAACGTAGGCGCCGGCAGCATTTTTATTTGCGTACTTGGCTAGGCGCGGGTCCTGCGTTTTAAAGGGGCCACGTTTGCCTTGCAGTGCCTCAACGATTACATTTGATACCGCAAAATCTTTACGATTGGCAATTACCGTTGCGCGAAATAATGGGGCTTCACCAGGAGAGGTTTCCGAATACGTGAAAACAGCATTGTCCTGGTTAGAGGTAAATACGCCTTTAGCAAGTGCATCTTCAATGTGTTCATTAGCAATTGCCGCATCTTTTGCTTTTATTCGAGTAGCTAGACGGAGTCGCAGGGAGTTCGCAAATTTTGCCCATTTATTGTTATCTCCCTTATAGATGATGTCTGCAGTTCCAAAGGTATTTTCATCTTGGTATTTGATCAACGTGTCGGCAGCTTGTTTGAGTTCGTTTAAGATGTCTTTATAAACTTTCTCTTGACTGGCGTACGCTGGTGAAAGAATTTCAATTTCCTGAGAAAGTGCTTGAAAATCGGGGTCACTATTTCCATAAGACTGGTATGGGATATCGCCAAAGACATCTGAGAGACTGTGGAATGCGTAGGATTTTAAAATCCGTGCAATAGCTATTTGATTGGCATTGCTTCCTGCTGCGCCTGCCGCTACGACCGCTTTGGTTTCCTCATCAGAATTAAGATGAATAATCTCATTTAGGTTGTTCAGTGCTTTGTAGGTATTCGTCCAGTACTCATCCGCATATTCTGTAGTAACTAGGTAGCGAGACTGATCGGTGTATATATGCTGGCTGAAATACTGTGCATATAGCTGCGCTCCACGTAAATTAATTGATTCGCTACGCGAGGCATCCATGATTTGCTTTTGGGCAGTCACTAGAATATAGGGAGTGGAAACCGTTTCCGGACGATTGGGATCGGTGTTTATTTCGGCGAACCTCTCTTTGGAGCAACCAACAAAGCCCAGGACAAGAGAAGCCAATACTATAGGTGTATATATCGTTTTAAATACTTTCATCATTATTAAAATTTAACGTTCACATTGAAACCATAAGTTACTGGGGTCGGTATGTTACCGCCCTCGATCCCTTGTACATTCCCACTGCTGGATGTGACCTCGGGATCTATATACTTGCTTTTGGTATATATATTCCAAAGATTCCTGCCGTATAAGGATACACCTACATTTTTGATGGTCTTGGTGTTTTTCAAATCGAAATTGTAGCCGAAGGATAACTCACGGAGCTTGACATAGGTTGCATCTAAAATCGAAAAAGCGGTGGGCCCATTGTATTCGTTACGTGCCCATTGCTGTGCGGTGATCTTTGTGTCGTTTTCTGTTGGGTTTGCTACTGTATAGGTGCCATCAGAGTTGAATGTGACATCTCCTTTTACGCCGTCTAACACTACGCCTGTTTCCCGAATGTTGTTTTCTGCGGTCTTATCTAAAATACCGGAGTACATCGCTACTTTGTATGTTTGGGAGTAGAAGTTTCCGCCAACACGTCCATCTATGAGAAAGCCTAAAGAGAAATTCTTGTAGTTAAAGGTGTTCTGGAAACCAAAAATGAATTTCGGAAGAATTGAACCAAGAGGTGTGAATTGAGAGGTTTTCATATATGTGCCGTCAGCTCCGACAACACGTCTACCGTCGTCCAAATACACAAAATCGTATCCTAGGAACTGCCCGTATTCCTCACCCTCACGGGCGACAAGGTTGACTAATGCATCGCTGAGGGTGAATGTGTTTGCTTGCTCGTGGAGCTCTACGACTTTGTTTACGTTGCGGGCCCAGTTGATCGAAGAGTTCCATTGGAAATTTTCGTTACGTATTGGTGTCGCATTTAAGGTGATTTCTACACCCTTGTTGTTGATCAGGCCCGCATTTAAGAATTTTGATTCGTAGCCGAATGCGGAGGATACCGGCACAGAGAGGATTTGGTTACGGGAATTGTTATTGTAGTACGTGAAGTCAAACCCCAGACGATTATTGAAAAATTGCATATTCAATCCTGTTTCCCAAGAGGTGGTTATTTCGGGTTCCAGGAATGCGTTGGCTAACTCATCGGGACGCGTATAAGACGGAATGCCAGAGAAGGCTTGTTCTACGTCGTAAACCTTTGCCAGTTGATAAGGATCTGTATCATTACCTACTTGTGCCCATCCTAAGCGAACCTTTGCAAAAGAAAGCCAGCTGAGATCTTTTAGCGGATCCAGTTCAGAGAAAACGAAGCTACCGGTTACTGATGGATATAAGTAGGAGTAGTTGTCTGTGGGTAGCGTTGAAGACCAGTCGTTACGCAGGGTTCCGTCTAAGAATAAGTAGTCCTTATAGCCTAGCGAGGCGCTCGCATATACCGAGGCTACACGTTTATGGTAGCGATAGTTTTCCACTTTTACCGATGCGGCATTTTTTAGATTGTAATAATTAGGGATGATTAGGCCTCCTTGTGTGATCGCATAATCGACATCTCGTTTCTGATCACGTATATTTCCACCCAGCAGAGCATTTAGCGAAAAATCTCCCCAATTCTTTTTAGCACTTGCCAAAAACTCGTAGTTGTATTCGTTAAGTCGGTTTCCTTGTTCTTCGTACTGTGAGGCGCTACGGGAATATACTGCGATACGATCTCTAGAACTGTAGTTGTAAATATCACCATGTACTTTGGCGTTTAAAGTCAGCCAATCTGCCGCTTGGTATTCCACACCGACATTCCCGTAGAATCGGTCGCGTTGATCCTCCAGGTAACTTTCATAAGCGGCCCAATAAGGGTTATCAATAAAGCGCGTCGCTTCGGATTCTGGGGTGTTCTCCCATCCGGTACGATTCCAAGCTAAAGGTGTCCCGTCGGCACGCTTGTAGTTTTCAAGTATCTTGTAGTCAACTTGGTTGCCTCCCCACTGGAAAGCCGAAAGCATGATTCCTCTATTAGTGGCTCCCGTCCAGGGTTTACCCACAGAGGAGTTGCGCACATAATTAATATTGGAGCTAACCTTTATCTTGCCCAGTTGGGTGCTTCCAGAGAAATTTAAGCTGTTTCGACCCAAGGTAGAATTTGGCGTTGTGCCGCGAACATTTTTGTTGGTGTACGACAGGCGGTAGACCGTATTTCCTGAGCTTCCAGAAATTGCGAGGTTATTGGTATTGGCTAGACCTGTACGAAAGAAATAGCTTACGTCATTTTTTGGAGCAACCCATGGACTAGGGTTTAGGTAGTTTTCCGCGTCCTCGGGATTGAGATTGTACCACTGCAAAACCGGCGTTCCATCTAAGCGTGGCCCCCAACTTTCATCTGCCGCATAATCTACGACTTTATAATCCGTTCCGTTTATGTTTACCGTTTGGAACTCTGTCGCGTAACCTTGACCGTATAGTTTCTGTTGTTTTGGTAAGCGGGTCACATTTTCAAAATCAAGTCCGGTATTTAGGGAAATTTGCACGTTGTCGCCCTTTGCGGCGCGTTTGGTGGTGATTAGAATTACCCCGTTTGCGGCGCGCGAGCCGTATAATGCAGCTGCAGATGGACCTTTAAGTACGGATATGTTTTCAATATCATCAGGATTAATATCTTGAATGACGTTACCGACATCTTTCCCCGAGCTTCCGATGATGGTATTCTCTGAGTTAAGGTCGGTGTTGTCCACAGGAGTGCCATCCACTACGTAGAGCGGTTGGTTGTTACTGGCGATGGAATTTATCCCGCGTAGGGTAACGCGTGTTGAGCCCCCCATGTTACCACCGGAACTAACCACCTGCATGCCGGAAACTTTCCCAGATAGAGCGCTTAGGGCATTTGTTGGGCGGGTGTTCAGTTCAGACCCTTTTACTTCTTGTACGGCATAACCTAATGCTTTTTTCTCCCTGGAGATGCCTAGCGCAGTAACAACGACTTCGGTTAGTTCAGAAAAAGAAGGTGTAAGTTGTACAGTAATATTATCTTCAGTAAGGTCCGTTATTATCGAATCTTCAAATCCAATATAACGTATGGTGATAGAAGGGTTTTCGGCTTTGACCGGAAGTGTAAAACTCCCGTCTGCCGCTGATTGTGTTTGTAAATTGGTGTTGTTATCAACGATACTTGCGCCGATAATAGGCTCGCCTAACTGGTCTACGACTTTCCCTTTGAGATTTGTTTGAGCGTATAACTGCCCTGTACTAATGGAAAAAGCGGTTGCCACTAAAGCGATATAGTGTGCTGTATTCATGGACTAAAATGTATGGTTAAAAAAGTAGTTAATTAGTGTGTTTCAAGAAACACGGGTGTTGTTATCGGAGGTAGTTAACTGTTGGAGTACCCCCTATTAACATTCGAAATTCTGCTGATGCAATACGAGTCATTTTTGAGTTCTTAATTTTCTTGAGGGCAAAGGTACAGTTATTCTATAAAACTGATAGACTTTTTATGAAAATAGTCTATTAGTTTTATAGTTTTTACGTCAAAATGCTTTATAAACGCCTCGTGAGCTTTTGAAGTCTGAAAATATCTGCGCTGGTAGTTTTTCAATTTGAGTCCATCAGCGTTCGTTTTGGATTTATTTAATTCTATTATTTTAGCAAACCTTTGAAAGCTAGGTGTGTTTAAAAAAGTATGAAAGTAAGAACAAATAATATATTGGGGTTTATTACGGGGGTGATTTTACTTTTAAGTATAAACGCCTGTAATAATTCGACTAGTAATAAAACCGGTGAGAGCGACAGCGTATCTGTCGAGACTGATCATACTATTGCGGACACAGTCACAAGCAAAGCGGAGGTAGTAAGTTATCCTTTAATCACACCCGCAACACAGATTCCGGGTACAATTGATGATTCTCTTGCAGTCCATTTGCCTATCCATATAAAGGCATTAGCAGCATTCTATGCCGCACAGGGTGGTACGGATTGCGACGGGGAAAATTGTGGACTGACCTCTGCCTTGGAACTCGGAAAGCAAGGTTCCCAAGAGCAACAAGCACTCATTCGGGATTATTTTCCTGAAGATAAAGTTGCACAGGCCGTGCTTGCGCAAAATTGCTACCTGCGTCCCAGCGGCGCTTCATCATTTACAGAGTTCGCTTATCTTACTATCCGAGATTACGGTGATAGCGTGTCAGTAGACTATGAACTGTTCGAATACAACCGAGGGGAGGGGGAACGGGTCAAGGGACCTGATGTTTACACCTATAAGAACAACGTATTTAAAAATCAGTCACGTAAAATTTGGACATCGGTTGGTGAATCTTAACAAGGGGTGTTAATTGAAATATTTTCTTAATTGAAGAGCTCAGTGTCCCATATTGAGCTCTTTTTAGTTGAATAATTTATTGCTAACGTTCTCATAGATCACATTTCCCGCCGATCGTACACTAGGCCGTCTTATTGTTTTGAAAAAATATAGAATAGACATTACAGTTCTCATTTAGTTGATAATCATATTTTAAGTTCTCGATTAATTTACTTATTATTAACAGTAAATACTAATCTTAAACCTAGTTTTTAATTTATGAGGGAACTACCTATTAGGAATCCTCGCTCTAGCATAGGGCGGAGTTCCAAGTCGTGGCGGCATTTGTTCGTAGCGACACTATTACTAACGCAAATTGCACATTCAGGTGAATCTTACGGTGATATCTTGAGCAATGAATTAGTACGAAAAAACAATCGAACCTATTTTCAAGAAAAACTCATCACCGGACAGGTAAAAGATGGGCAGGGCAAACCACTACAAGGGGTCACTATCGCCGTAAAAGACCGACCTGGAAAAGGAACAAGTACGGATGCAAATGGCCGATTTGTTTTGGAAATTGAATCTGAGATCACAATTACTTTGCAGCTTGTCGGTTTTTTAAAGCAAGAGCTGTTGGTAAAACCTGGACAGAAGGACATCTCGGTAACTTTGTCTGAGGATCTTCAAGGGATCGAGGAGGTCGTTGTCGTTGGATTCGGAACCCAGAAAAAGGAAAGTAATGTCGGATCTCAAGCGACGATTAAGCGCGAGGACCTAAAGGTGCCGGTGGCGAATCTATCTACAGCGATTGCTGGACGCCTGGCGGGGGTGGTTGCCACCCAGCGAGGAGGAGGTCCCGGAAGTGGCGGCGCTGATCTTTTTGTTCGTGGGGTTTCCACATTCGCGAGCTCCCCGCAGTCGCCACTTCTAATCGTCGACGGTGTCCCGGATCGTGACATTGATAATATCGACCCAGAGGATATTGAGAGCTTTACGGTGTTGAAAGATGCAACAGCCACAGCCGTCTACGGAACTAGAGGTGCAAACGGTGTTATCATAATCAATACGCGAAAGGGTAAAGCCGGTTCACCCAGTATTTCCGCAGAAGTGCAGCAAGGTGTAACTGGATTTACCTATTTACCAAAATTTGTAGATGCCCCGACTTTTATGGAATTATTCAATGAGGGACAGGTGATGCGAGGAAAAGACGCCTTCTATTCTCCGGAGATCATTGAAAAACATCGGACGGGAGAGGATCCTGATCTTTATCCCAATGTGGATTGGTTTGAGGAGCTTTTTAACGATTACGCAACCAATAACCGGGTAAATGCCAACATTACGGGAGGAGCGGACGTTGCGCAGTACTATGTGAGTTTAGGCTATTACAATGAAACAGGTCAATTTAAGACAGAAGATGTAGAATCCTATAATTCCAAGTTAAAGTATAATCGATTCAATTTTACAAGTAACCTAACTGTAAATATTTCAAAAAATACGAAGATGGATTTTGGTCTGAACGGCTACTTGTCTAATTATAATGAACCAGCTAGGGGCAAGGACTACATATTTGTACTAGCAACGCAGTTTTCGCCGCATATAACGCCCGTACAATATTCGAACGGTTTATGGCCATTTGTGAAAGGTACTACAGAGAATCCGTATAAAGCAATGACGCAATCGGGTATCAACAACCGTTATGACAATATTATCAGGTCTAATCTGCGTTTGACACAAAAGTTAGATTTTATCACCGAGGGACTGAGTGCGACGGGTCTTTACGCATTTGATGTTTCCCTTCGGAATATTCTAACGCGGCAACGAAATCTGCCATCCTATTTTGCAGAAGGCCGTGATGAGGATGGGAATCTTATTATGACCCAGACTGATACCGGGTCTCCAGATCTATCCTACGGGTTGGTTCGTTTTTCTAGCAGACGCACTTACTTAGAAGGGGCGTTGAATTATGGGCGCACATTCGGTTCACATGATGTTTCAGGTTTAGTGCTATTTAACCAATCTGATTTTGCCGATGCAGAAGACCGGGTCGACTCCTATCAGGCGGCAATTCCCTATCGCCAGCGAAACCTTGTCGGACGTGCTACCTATGGGTATGACCGTAAGTACATGTTTGAAGCGAACTTCTCTTATTCCGGATCAGATAATTTCACACCATCGAACCGGTTTGGCCTATTTTCCTCCGTGGGTGCCGGCTGGGTTGTCTCGAATGAAAAGTTTTTCGCCGGGTTAACTAACGCTATTCCTCACTTTAAATTGCGATACTCCTATGGTAGTTCGGGAAATGCGAGTCTGAATGATCCCAATACGCGTTTTCTGTATTTAACGCAGTTTCAACAAGGTGGGGGACAATATAGTTTTGGCCTCCCTGGCTCCCAGCGAAATTATACAGGGTATGAAGAAAAGCTTATGCGTGGGGAGGTGACCTGGGAGACCTCTTATCGCCACAACCTGGGTATTGAATTAAACTTCCTAAACAACAATTTGAAATTTATTGCAGAGTTGTTCCGCGAAAATCGAAAAGGAATATTGATGCGTGGGATGGATATTCCCTACGTATCTGGATTTAACTCCGGAAATGTCCCTTTTTTAAATATTGGTGAAACAGCGAATAAGGGTGTGGATCTAACGCTCGAATACGAAAAGCAAATGACAAATGGCTTCTTCATGGCCCGAGGAACCATGAACTATAACTCTAATCGGGTCGTACGGGATAATTTACCTCCTTGGGCGTTTCCATACTTAGATCGTGAAGGTCATCACATCTCTCAGCGTTTTGGTTTTGTGGCCGAAGGCTTATTTAAAAGCGAACAGGAGATTGATCATGCGCCAACTCAGGCGGGGGATGTGCGGCCAGGCGATATACGCTATAAAGATTTAAATGGTGATGGCCTGATTAACTCAAATGATAAGACGGCGATAGGAATTGGTAATGTCCCTTTATTGACTTATGGTTTGACTCTTGGTGGCGGGTTTAGAGGATTCGATTTAAGCATGTTCTTTCAAGGTGTTGGGTTAGTTGACCTAAATTATACTAATGGCTATGCCGTAACACCTTTTTCAAACGGGGCTACTTTTGGAAATATGTACCAATATGTCGTAGATCGCTGGGATCCAGAAAACCCAGACAAAGAGACTCTTTATCCCCGTTTATCGACCAGCGAAACGGTAACAACAAATTATAATGAGAGTACATGGTGGATTAAACGCGCTGATTTTCTGCGATTAAAGCAGGCGGAATTCGGATATAACTTTACTGATAAGCCGTTTTTAGATCGAATAGCGATTAATAAAGTTCGCTTGTATGTGAACGGAACTAACTTATTCACCGTATCTCCGTGGGATTTCTGGGATCCTGAATTAGGTGATGGTCGAGGAGTACGGTATCCTAATACACGAGTTTTTAATGTGGGTCTAAGGATTAATTTTAAATAGAGACAATCATGAAATTTAGATATATAAAGACAAAAACAGTAGCCTGTATTCTAGCGATGTCGCTAGCACTGCAGGGTTGTAATGATAATTACTTCGATGCACAACCGGATAACCTTTTGAATATTGATAATATATTTTCAAATCGGGCGCAGACGGAGAATTATTGGGGGGGACTATATGCAGAGATTCCAGATATATGGAATCAACCATATGGTTTTCAATACTCCGCGATTACCGATGAGATAGACGCGTCAAATTGGGTAAATGGTGATTTATCGAACTTTAATTCAGGGGCTATTTCTGCGGATAATGTGCCATCCCCTTATGTAGGCATATATAAAAAGATTCGTCAGTGCGGAATATTTATCGAGAATGTGGATAAATGTCAAGAACTATTAGATGCTGAGAATGGGGCACGATTAATAAAAGAATATAAGGCAGAAGCAAAGTTTCTTCGAGCGTATTATTACTGGATACTAATGAAGTCCTTTGGACCGATGGTCATTATGCCATTTAATAGCGATGAGCTTGCAGAGGAAAACTATCAAATTCCACGCAGCAGCTGGGATGAGTGTGTGGAATTTATTGTCCAACAAATGGATGAGGCAGCGGTGGATTTACCTGTTCAGCATTACCAGGGATCAACCACTACGGTGGACGGAACGCAGCTGGGAAGAATCAATAAAATGATTGTGGAAGCAGTTAAATCAGAAGTTACACTATTTTCGGCGAGCCCCTTATACAACGGGAATACGGATTTAGCAAACTGGAAAAATCTTGATGGCAAACAGCTTATAAGTCAGTCGTATGATGGTAGTAAGTGGAAAACAGCGGCTGACGCAGCAAAGAAAGCGATCGATATCGCTGTTGCGAATGGGAAATCATTATATGTAAAAAATGGAAAAGATGCTTTTGAGACAGCGATTCTATCCACAAGAGATCTGTTTTGGGATGGCTACCAGCAGGAAGGTATTTTTATTCGCCCTGCCACAAATAGCGATCAATGGGAAAGGCATGCTGCTCCGCGCGCAGTAACAGGAACCGCATACAATGGACTTGCGGTGCTACAGGTTCTGGTAGATGATTTTCGTATGGCCAATGGAGAGTCTATCAAGGAGAGTGATACTTACAATGAAACAACGTATACTGATCAGGAAACAATATATTATTCTAGCGGGACAAATAATATGTATGTAGGACGTGAGCCTCGTTTCTACTCCTACGTGACATTTAATGGCTCAGCAATTATTGGTGCACCTAAATCGGGTATGAAGTGGGTTGAATTTTACCCTAGCGGTAATTCTGGACGGAATGGTGCGCCGCGTGATTGGCCACGGACAGGATACACAGCAAGGAAAAATGTACATCCTACGTTCAGCTTAAATCCGGAGAATAAGACAAGCCGTGTTGCGATGTTAATCCGGTTGTCTGAACTTTATTTGAACTACGCAGAGGCGCTCAATGAATCCCAGCCAAACCATCCCGATGTATTAACGTATCTTAATAAAGTGCGTTCGCGTGGCGGCTTGCCGGCCTTAAGTTCTGGCTTGTCTCAGGCCAAACTTCGACAATTGATACGGATGGAACGCAGGATTGAGCTTTGCTATGAGGGTAAACGCTGGTTTGATGTACGCAGATGGAAGATAGCTGACCAGGAAGGCTCTCGTCAGGGGGGTAATTTTGAAGGAATGGATATGACAAAAGGGTCAACCATCAGTTCACCGGAGTTCCATACGCGGGTAATTGCGGTCGAACGTGCGAATTGGCATGATAAAAATTATTTTATGCCTTGGCATCAGATGGAGATTGATAGAAATAAACAATTGGTTCAAATACCGGGATATTAAGCTTTAGGTTATGAATAGTAAAAGAATATTATTTTCAATAGTGCTGCTGACGGCGCTATATATGGGATGTAAAGAAGATACACCACTTTACGAGGAATCGACCGATTCAACAGACCAAGTGTGGTTAAGCATACAACGGGCGGCCAATGGTCCAGCAGCGCTATCTATATTTCCAGTTGGAGAAGAAGATCGAACGGAGACTTTCTCTGTGAACTACGGCGGAGTTGGTGTTCCTGCTTCAGATATTCAAGTGAATTATGAAGTTAACCAGGTTCTTTTCGATAGTTTGAATACGCTTCAGAAGAATCGAGGAGAGGAGTTGTACGAACCATTCCCTGAAGGCAGTTTTTCGTTTGATAAAACAATGAGTGTGATCCCTGCTGGAAAAACAGGTTCTGACATCGTTACGATGACCTATAAGCCAGAATTGTTTGACATCTCCAAAAGGTACCTTCTGGTCGTCTCGGGACGAAATTCAAGTGGCTATGCTTTCCATTCTAGTGGACAAACGATGATTTTTACAGCTGAGGCAACTCAAAAGGTTCATGCGAAGGATGGCTGGACGGCAACTGCATCGGGGAATGAACCGGCTGAAGGCCCTGACAATGGAACTGCCGAAGCCGCTATCGATGGCGATGCCAATACCTTTTGGCATTCTCCATGGAAGGATACCAGTCCACCCTTTCCTCACTGGATAGAGGTTGATCTGGGCAATAATCTGTACGTCGTTGAGGTCGGGCTTACTAGGAGGCAAGACGATAGTAACGGATTCAAAACGTTCGATATTGAGGGTAGTTCCGATGGAACAACTTGGAAAACGCTGATAGAGAATGGTACAATGGATCAAGAGGCTGTAGAAATGCAAGTTTTCCCGATTGAGGCGCAGTATATTAAAAAAGTGCGCGTGGTGATGAAGGATAATTTTAATGGACAGTCTTCAACTCACTTGGCGGAGATTGATCTGATAGGGTACTAAGCTTGTAATATCAAGTACTTTTTGGAGGGTTGGTGCATGATAAACATGTATCAACCCTTCTTTAGTTATTTCCCTGCGCAGATATCTAAATAGATTTGCAATCAGTATTGTACTAGTAGTATGGTGGTTCTGTTAAAAAATACCGTTTAGTTGGATTTTAAATGGAAAAAAAGTCAAAAAAAATTTTGACACTATCGGATATTCCTTACATTTGCGCTTAGTTTGTATTTAGTCTAAATAAAACAAGTAGTTCAAAAGGGTTTCGGAAACCCACAAACAAAGAGCGCCGTGCAGAAGCGGGAAACTTCGCACGACGCAAACCTGAAATCAGCTGTAACTGCTTTCAGGCCATCTTGGAGAAAAATTCTCCAAGAGCCTTCGGCACTGCAAGTACGGAAGGACGCGCAAGTTAGCAAAAATTGGACAGACTCCATTTGTCCTTTTTTTGACTTCTTTTAGTCCTTCCACTCGTGGTTCAAACTATTTGAACCACTAAAAGAATTAGAAGAAGAATGATGCGAATCAACCTTTATCCTCCTGGTTGCTTTAACGAGCGAACGGAGTACAAAAGCCTTCCGGTGGGACAAGTGAGGTTCTCCCAGATTTCTTCCTTGTCAAGAAATAACTTAATCTATTTTCAATGAAAACTATCAGACCTATTTTGCTATTGATTGCACTTATGTGCGTTAAATTTGGATTCTCACATGCCCTTTGGATAGAGACATCTCCATCGGGGAAAGCCGGACAAAGTCAACAAGTACGAGTTTATTATGGTGAGTATGCTTACGGACTTATTGATCCTGTTGAGAAGTGGTACTCGGACGTCAAAGACTTTAAGCTGTTTCTTGTTGCGCCAGGAGCTAAGCCCGTAGAATTAACGAAAACTGCCCAAAGTGATCATTTTTCTAGCGATTTCACACCCTCTGGCGATGGAACATACTCTTTATTAGTTGTTCATCCCTCAAAAGACCCTTATGAAACTACTGCTTTTGAATTTTCTTCGCTAGCACAGGTAGTCGTAGGAAAATCAAGCGCACAAACGCTCGAAATTCCTATCATGATCCAAACAGATGCGACAGGAAACTATAACCTAGGAGGGCAGGTACAAGCAGTGATCTCCCAGGGCGGAAAACCACTTGCTGAAACAGCAGTAGAGGTAGCGGCGCCGGATGGTTGGACAAAGGCACTTAAAACAGATGCGCAGGGTAAGATTTCTTTCCAGGCTCCTGTGAAAGGAAAGTATTTAGTGGAAGTCTCAAAAACTGATGATCAAGCCGGAGATTGGTTCGGAAAGACTATCGAAAAAGTTTGGCGTGCAACAACAACTGTCATTTACGTAGACTAAAACAGCGAACCTTATAATTTCACAATGTTTAATATAATAAAACATATCCTCGTGGTAGCTACAATAACCATGGCTTGCCAGCTTGGGTATGCACAACAATACATATTACAGGGTACTGTGCGCGGTGCGAATAATGAGCCGCTTGAATCTGCTGTTATTCAAATAGAAGGTCAACCTGTTTTTCCCGATGCTGTGGGTTTTTACCGTACGAGCAAAATCAGTAAATCAAAAATCCGTGTTTCGGTAAAGCAAATCGGTTATGAGAATTATAGCCATGATTTCACACTCCAGCAAGGAGAGAACTCGTTGGATATTAATTTACGCGAGCAGCAAAGAAATATTGAGGAAGTTCAGGTGACTGGCCTAACCAAAGTACAGGAAATCAATAGACAGGCTTTTACGGTCAGCGCGATAGATGCTACCAAGCTTCATAATACTACACTTAATCTATCCGATGCGTTAGATCGTGTTTCAGGCGTGCGGGTCCGAGAAACGGGTGGTCTAGGATCTAGCATGAATCTTTCGCTTAACGGCTTTTCGGGAAATCATGTCCGTTTCTTTATTGACGGTATTCCGATGGATAACATGGGAAGCTCATTCCAAATTAATAACATGCCAGTTAATATTGCTGAACGTATCGAAGTTTATAAAGGTGTTGTACCTATATGGCTTGGTTCGGATGCCTTAGGTGGCGCGATCAATATTGTTACGGGAAGCAAAGCGCGTAATTACGTGGATGTATCGTATTCTTATGGATCTTTTAATACGCATCGTACGGTGGTTAACGCTGCAGCAACCACGAAGAAGGGATTTACCTTTCAATTGAACGCTTACCAAAATTATTCGGATAATAATTATAAGGTATATCTTGAGGCCCACAACAATAGACCTGAGGGATATAGCCGGCCAGCTGAAGTACCTAGGTTTCACGATACTTATCACAATGAAACGATTATTGCAAACCTAGGGGTGGTCGATAAGCCCTATGCAGATCGGTTGTTATTTGGAATAACTCTTGGCAAAAACTATAAAGAAATCCAGACAGGAGCCCGCATGGAATCGGTATTTGGAGCATGGCACCGCCGAGGTAATCTGGTAATGCCGTCCCTGAAATACAGTAAGAACAACTTAATTGAGGGACTAGATGTAACTCTTAATGCTAATTTTAACCTAGGAACCGAGCAAAACATAGATACGGTTAACAGGCGATATGATTGGTTCGGTGATACAGGAGCGGTGTTGCCTGAGACTTCTGGTGAACGGGGCGCGAAAACGTTGTATAAGTACCGTAATAACGAGGGTTTAGTAACTGCTAATTTTAATTATTCTATTGGTGAGCATCAGACGATCACCCTTAATAATGTGTTTAATAATTTTGACCGCAAGGGTGAAGACCCGTTAAACCCTCTCAATAATGCCTACGAACTGGCCAAAAGAACACGTAAAAATGTGCTTGGGCTAGGTTACCAATATCAGGTGTCAGACTTGTGGAGTGTCTCTTTATTTGGTAAATATATTATTCAAAATAATTTAAATGGAGATGATGCGAGCACAAGTTCCAAAAAATTGGGATGGGGAACTGCTGCGACTTACTTCGTTTCGGATGCCTTGCAGTTAAAAGGTTCTTACGAGCTTACCAACCGTATGGCAACACCATATGAGATGTTCGGGGATGTGGAAAACCAGGCACCTAATGCCGGTCTGAAGCCGGAAACGAGTGACAACTTTAATCTGGGTCTAAATTATCGGTTTTCTCTTGGGCAGGGGCACGATATTGATCTGACTGCCGGTGGATTTTACAGGTATGCTAAGGATTTTATCTTTCAGCGTTTTGATACAAATCATGGACGATATTACGCCGATAATAGAGACGGTGTGCGAACTTATGGTGGAGATGTTGACCTTCGTTATAGTTTCGGACGTTGGTTGAGTGCAGGAACAAGCTGGACCTATCAGTACCTTCAAAATATGCAAGAATTTGATGAGGGGCAGACGACTGTTAGTCTGGTGTATAAAGATCAGATGCCCAATATTCCTTATTTCTTCGGAAATACTGATGTTCAGTTACGGTTTAATGATGCTGCCGGACAAGGAAACGCTTTGAGTGTAGGTTATAACTTGCAATATGTGCATGAATTTTTCCTGTACTGGCCAAGTTATGGGATTAGTTCAAAGAAAAATACAGTTCCCAGTCAGTTGAGTCATGATATTAATGCGCTGTTCTCTCTGGCGGAAGGACGCTACAATATTGGACTGGAAGCCAGGAATATCACGAACGAAAGGTTATACGATAATTTTAGTATGCAGCGTCCTGGACGGGCCTTCTATGCAACTTTACGTTATTATATCAATAAAAAATAAAACAAATTATATCATGAATCTTAAAAAATTACTACTCTCAGCAGCTGTTGTCGCTTCATTAACGGCATGCGATAAAAATTCTGATGGGGATGCAGGCACAGATCCGGCAAATAAAGGGAACTTCATACTTACGGTTACACCAACTGTGGCAACTGATGTCGCGGATTATCTGCTTACCACAAGTAGTCTTGATGAGGGGGCAATTTCTACACTTGGAAACGGAGTTGAGCAGGACGGGACGTATCGTTATTACGTTACGCACAACAATAAGTTTTTTAGTATGTTGTATGGTCAAGGTAACCCCGGAGCTGTAACAGTTTATGATATTCAGGATGGTTCGTTAAATAAGCTTGCTAATACAGTAACCGAGACTGTGCAGGCATTTGCTCCGGTGAACGATGATATTTTGATGATGAAAGTCTCACGTAGTGCCGCTAATCCAACTTCTACGTGGTATCAGTTTAATACGAATTCACTTGCTATAGCAGGACAAGGAAATATCAATACCGCTGAACTTGCTGATAACGGTGAATTAGCTTTCTTTAGCTGGCTGACACAAGTGGGGAATAAAGTATATGCACCGTATTTCTCGGTAAAAGGTTGCTGCGATGCTACCTTTGGAACGGATTATCCCGATAAAGCTTGGGTGGCGATCTATAACTACCCTGATATGACTCTTGATAAGGTTATTGAAGATGACCGTACGAGTTTCATTGGGCGTTACTTTACTGATGGGTTAAGTGTAACGGAAAACGGTGACGTTTATGCATATTCATCTGCAATTGCAACTTCTGACGGTAGCGGTAAATTTAATGGAACTAAACCCTCGTCTGTAACCCGTATTAACACGGAGACTGGCGAGTTTGATAAGTCATTCCTTATTAATTTCGAAGAGATCTCCGGCGGCCTTAACATCACCAACTGGTTGTATGTAGGGAATAATAAGTTTATTGTGTTCTCCAATACCAAAGCAGATAAAAATCTTTGGGAAGTTGGTAATATCGTAGGGATACTTGACGTGACGACACAAAGTTATTCGAAAGTGAGCGGCATGCCGGAACTTAAAGATATTAAGCAGATCACTTCAAATAATTATACGCCCGCGGACGGAAATACAGGCTACATAGGTGTGAATTTAGTTTCAGGCATGAGTTATGTTTATAAGGTAGATGCGAATGCAGCTATAGCGACTCAAGGTCTTAAGGTCGAAGGTGGTACCCTTACAGCGATCGAGCATTTAGATTAATAATTCATCGTTTAATATAGCTAAGTCTTGAACGTGGTGAGTACCCGTCTACAAGACTTAGCTCGTTATACTTTAAGGTATGTACACATTGTTATTGGGGAGTTTTTTACTTGCTTCCTATTTATTTTACCACTCGAGCAGCAGGATAAAATTTAAGAGCAGACCCGCTTGGCTTGAGAAATTAGCGAAGAATCCTAAACAACTGCGAACAATTGCAATAGGGATTTTCCTTGTCGGTTTACTTGCAAGTTGCCTACTTCATGGTATTGGAGCGGGTATTTTTGGCTGGGTTGTCTACATGATGGGTATGCTCTGTCTAGTGGTGTTATTAAATCCGTATCGCCAGCTAAAAGGTAACCATATTGTCGTTTTCTTTTTAATAAGTGGCATACTTGAAATATTGTACACGTATTTAAAGCACATTTAAGATGCCAGCTAACAAAAAATATCTAAGCAGTCCTTTCCAGCGGTTTTTAAAAATCACGGCAGGTTTTATCGGTGGTTATCTAGTGATGTTTACCTTTCATTTGCTGCTGACACTTTTCTTTGAAAATAAGAATGTTATTGTGACAGCAGGCTTTACAGGTTATATTCTCTGGGCAATATTGTTATTACTGGCTTTTCTGGCAAAGAATGGTTGGAAGGTATGGGGAGTGTACCTATTACTTGCTTTTGTATTTTATCTTCCTATGTTAATTCGTTAAGACACCTAAAGATGAATATTAGAAATTACAATATATATTTTAATACGCACACGATAAGCGGGATCATTATCTGCGCTTTACTTTATGTGATCTTCTTTGCGGGCTCTTTTTCGTTTTTTAAAAAGGAGATTACTGCGTGGCAAAGTAACACGAGCTATCATCATCAACCCTTGCAAACAGAAAATTATACGCGGCTTTTGGATTCGATCAGTGAGACAGGGTATAACCTGCATGGGCGAGATATTATTTTTTACCTACAACAAGGAGGTTTAAAGGGCTATGCGAACTTCAGTGCGTCTCAAGATTCGGTTATAAACAAACAAAACCTAGCTGCGCTGCAGGATACTGAGGGAGGTGCTAAAAGAGGACGCGGGCGAAGAGGGGCTGGAGATACCAAATACTTTAGCCACGATTTTCTTCGCATGGAATCCGGAGATTATAGTTCGGATTATGATATGGGTGAGTTTTTATACCGTCTCCATTTTTTGGCGCAACTTAATGAGGTCCCTATCCGTTTGGGTTTTGCGCCATTTGGCTATGCTGTGGCTGGACTTACATCGTTTCTATTTCTTTTTGCGCTAATCACCGGCCTATTATTACACTGGGATAAGATTGTCTCGAATTTCTTTGTGTTTAGGCCTTTTAGCAAATGGAAAACAGTGTGGACCGATATGCATACTGCGCTCGGGGTTATAGGCTTTCCCTACCAATTTATCTTTGCAGTTACGGGGGTAATACTGATTATAAACTCGGTGCTGCTGGTGCCTTTTGGTAAATTTCTTTACGAGGGTAATATGGATAAGGTATATGAAGATCTCGACAATGCGAATACCTACCCTTTGGCCTATAGCTATACACCGTTAAAAAACGATTTTGATCTAGGAGCATATTTGACCAAAGTACAACAGAAATGGCCGGCTAGCACGCTAAAGCGGGTGAGTATTCGAAATTATGGAGACGAGAATATGTATGTGGTTGCGGTTACTGATCCAAAGTACGACAAGAGTTTCGCAGGTTCTGGAGTTTTCGCGATGCAGGTAAAAGACGGAAAAATTCTTGAAGAAAAATCTCCTTTTTCCGATGTATCTTATGTTGATGGTGTACGAAGCTTAATTTATCGGTTGCATTTCGGAGATTTTGGGGGCTATCCGGTGAAAGTCGTGTATTTTGTATTAGGGGTGATGGGCTGTCTGGTCATTATATCAGGGATTCTAATCTGGCTCGTTGCGCGTGATAAAAATAATGTGATCCCAAGAAAGCGCAAGTTTAATTTCTGGGTCGCAAATGTATTTTTAGCAATATGTCTAACGATGCTCCCTGTGACGGCGATCACCTTTATAGCGATAAAAGTGTCTCCAGAGGTTAACCAGCAGTTTATCTACCGCGTGTTTTTTCACTCTTGGTGGATTCTTTCGCTGTACTATATTATTCGTCGCAATCTTAATCGTACGAACCGTGAAACACTGCTACTGGGAGGTGTCTTGTCACTTCTTGTTCCAATCGTAAATGGCCTAGTGACGGGTAATTGGTTGTGGGTGAGTGCCTCGTTGGGAAAATGGGATCTGTTTGTTGTCGATTTTCTGTGGTTGATACTTGGGGTTATTAGTATGGCCGTTTTGAAGCGTCTAAAGGTGTTCAACGAGAAACCACAAGAGCAATCGAAAGGACAAAAAAGTGCAAAGGAAGCGATAACTGCTGTTTAATAGAAAACCTATATCCTGAAAAATTTTAAATAACAGGAGCCGATTATGGTATGTAATCGGCTCTTGCTATTTTTTAGAGTTTGGATTCTTCCTGATTTTCCAATTCGGTAGAACCAGGGAAAAATCCACTATTTCTATCGTTCTACTAGCTCTTTACTTCTTAATTAAACCAATTATCTATGCGGTATATTCAAAATGGCTCCGGAAAATCGTACGTATTGTTTGACTATCTTTTATAGACTTAAAGTCAGCTTCTAACTGATATATATGATATATTTAATAGTTTATTTCAGTTTTAAGTATTTTGTGTAATTATTTTTAGTATCATCCTAGTCAGGTTAAAGCTGATTTATTGACTATGGAAGATAACAACATATCTATACAATCTGGTAAAATACTGACCTATTTCAATCAAATAGATCAACAATGTTTTAATCATTCTGAAGCTAAAGATGCACTTCCAAATTCGAGTGAAAGTGCAATTAAAGAACTTCTTAGCGATATGGTTAAGCGCGGATTGTTAATGAGGATAAAAAGAGGCGTTTATTACTTGATTCCTTATGAATACCATTCTATGTAAGGACCTTCCCAAAACCTTAACTCAATCCTTTACATTCTTTTTGGACCTTTGACCAATATAAAATTGAACCTTTCACAAACAAAATTCATCGCTAATTAGCCCAATTTTGTATTATAACTTTTAAATATAAAAATTATGAGCAAAAGAATTTTAATTACAGGTGCCGCAAGTGGCTTTGGAAAAATCGCTGCTTTTGATTTAGCGAACAAAGGACATCAAGTAATAGCAACGGTACAGGTTTATCCGCAAATGAGCGACCTGATAAGCGAAGTGAAAGAGCAAGGGCTAGAAATGACGGTTGATAAATTGGATGTAACCAATGCGAAAGATATCGCCTACATCACACAAAAATACGACATTGATATCTTAATCAGCAATGCCGGTATTATGGAGGGAGGACCTATTGCAGAACAGCCCATAGATTTAATCCGTTCAATGTTTGATGTGAATGTTTTCGGGGGATTACAGTTAGCACAGGGGTTTATTAAAAAGTTCATTGATGAAAAAAGACCCGGAAAAATTGTTTTCACAACTTCTATGGGTGAATTATGGACAGTACCTTACGTTGCCGCGTATTGTGCTTCAAAGCATGCAATGGGTTCTATCGCTGAAGGTCTGAAAACCGAATTAGCGCAATTTAATATCAAGATCGCAACTTGTAATCCTGGTATTTTTGGAACTGGTTTTAATGACCGTGGCGTGGACACTATTAATCGCTGGTACGATCCTGAAAGCAATTTTACCCCTTCAGCAGCTTTTGATGCTACCACCGAAGCTTTGGAAAACCAATTAGATCCTCAATCAATGGCTGAATGTATAGTAAATGTTGCTTTGGATGAAAATTCAAACTTCAGAAATGTACATCCGAAAGAAACAGAAGATTTTGTAAAACAACTGCAAGCAGATGCGTGGACAGCAAAAAGCTAAATAAATTCTAAAAGGCACAAATGTGGAATTGGTGCCTTTTTACCATTAATTAAAATAAAAATGGATATCACATATAATGAAGCAACAAAAGCACTGAACGGCGCGATAGAAAAAGCAAAAACATTAAGCATCCCTGTAAGTATTGCTGTGGTAGATGCTGGCGGACATTTGATAGCATTTGCAAGGTTAGACAGTGTTTACGGTGTAATCGATTTTGCCGTGAAAAAAGCCCGGACTGCCGCAATGTTTGGCATAGATAGTGAAGTAATGGGGGAAATCGTTTCCACTGCAGGTATCCACGGATATGGGATGTTGAATTCAAATGACGGATTATTAACTGTTGCGGGAGGTGTAGTCATCAAAAATAAAGGAGGTGCTATTATCGGAGCCATCGCATCTTCGGGCGGTTCGCCAGAGCAAGATAAAGAAATTGCAAATGCAGGAACGGTTGCACTTAGTTGAAATTTAAGATATTTGTAGTATGGAAGCTAAGCGTGAAATCATTTTTGATAAGTTGGTCTATTCTTGTGTTTTTGAAAAATACAGAGGGAATGAAGAATTTATTCCCGAACATTTTTTAGGATTTCAGCTATCGGGAGAAAC
>JAALOO010000951.1_pt1 | contig 22661 bp, 17 predicted proteins | sample 7257641 | NCBI WGS metagenome assembly JAALOO01 (sample SAMN14085613, study PRJNA598686) | mite metagenome | biome: ENVO:01001000; feature: ENVO:01001002; material: ENVO:01001226; isolation source: single female mite from University of Michigan culture on fish food culture... ...
GCTGCTCCTACTACTCTTCTTCTACTCTTCTGCTCTGCTCTCATTAGCGTCACTGGGAAACTCCATTTGTTTGCTGGTTCACATCGTTTCCAACGATTCTACCCTCATCCACTGTTTCAGCAAAGAGAGAGAGAGAGAGAGACAAAGAGTCAGTGAGGCACAGAAAATCGCCAGGCATTTTTTTTTGGTGGCAAGACCACACTTGTCCTCTAACATTTCATGCCAAACTCGTCACTTTCTCCCTTTTCACCTGATTGTTTTGCCTAGTTTTACGCTGTGTCTGTCTGCCTGTGTTTCCATTTCCCTTGCCGTCCCAGTATCAACAGGTGTCAATGGAGAACCCAAAGAAAAAGTTCGCTTCTAAAGAAGTGAAAAATGCTTCCACCAGCAAAACTTCTTCCGCCGTCTCTTCTTCCGCCGCCTCTTCCTCCATGCCTTCTACCTCTTTGTCAGTGTCCACGTTATCCTCTGTCTCTTTTACTGGACCAAAGATACTCTCCGATTCGACTGAATTTCGCCCGCCCGTTCCAAGCCTCCTTGACTCCATGCCTCTGAGCAAAATGTTGCAAATTGACCGGGAATACCCTAGCTGGAGCGATCTAAAGACTGCGGCTCTACGTCGACGACGACAGCTCATCATTGCTGACAGTGAATGCGAGTGGTTCATTCTGCCTATCATCAGCTCTAAAATGCTTACTCTGGTAGAGAACGACGACGACAATTCTCCTTTCTACGAGTTTGCCAAAATCAACGTCGATCAACATGCTCTGTACTGCGATAAGATGACGCCTGAGATGGTGAGCAAGGTCACCCAGTCGTTGCCCAGTCTGACCGTACTGCGCATTGACCAATGGGGCACTCCCACTGAGCTGCGACTAATCAATCAGCTGCTAAAGCACTACGCCCACCAGCTCGAGGAAGTGAACGTCAAGTTCATGCATGACGAAACACGAAAAACACCTGGTCAGATTAACAAGGAAGAGATGCAAATAGACGTTCAGAGAGCTTTTACTTCGCTGTTCGACACTCTGAACCAAATGACGGCTCTGAAGACTTTGATGCTGGACCTCAGCGCAGGTGGTTTGCAGATTCCTATTGAAATCGATCTGAGCGTTGCCAGACAACTGAAGGTGCTGTACGTGGAGACAGACAACTTTAATGGCACCATTTTTGACCCAGACATTGACTTGCTGAAGGCCATCTACGAGGAGCACTGTGAAGGAAATGAAGCGCTGCAGGCGCTGTACTGCTCCAATCAGATGACCCTCAACACTTTGCTTTCCTTCGGGCCTCGTGTGAAGGCCGCTCTGAGAATGGTGAAGATCGCCGATGAGGACGAAGGTGACCGACTTGCAGATTTCCACCAGTTTGCTCAGCAGTGTCCGCATGTGGAGAATCTGTGCATCAGCGAAACTGTTCTAAGCAATGTGGCGCAGATGGCCGAGGCCCTGGTCCCTTGCAAGTCCCTAGTTCATCTTTCTCTCTGTTTGAATCTGGCGAATGGCATTTTGAATCCGGTCAAGAAAGGACAACTCCTTCCAGTGCTGCCCAGTGTGAAGTCACTGCGGTAACTTGTTAAAATCGTTTACTGCTTTTGTGTTTTTCTAATTGTTTACCTTTTTACAGCCTCTTTCTAATGGCCACTGAGAGCCATAACAGTTTAAAGAAACTGAAACTGGACGTCATCTTTCCCAACTTGCAGGTGATGGAAATTAGACATCGCTTTAAAAGCTGCACCAAGTGCAACTTTTATGTTCCGAATGAGATTCAGGAACTAAGTGCTGAACTGCATACCGTCTACAGTGCCCAAGTTCACGAGTGTGCGCGCTGGACTCGACTTTTCCTCTTTACCCGCTTCCCCAAACTGAATCACTTAAATGCGTTTGTTGACGTACCGAACCTGGACTCATCACATTATGCAGGCGGAGAATTCACCCGAAAGACAATGGACCAGATGACCACCTGGAAAAAATAACTGCCTGTAACTACAAAACCCTAACGCTTACCACCATCATTTGTTTAATTATCATCACCAAACAACCGGCACTTGTAGTTCGAGTTCATGGCCGACCCTCGGGGACAGCTGAAAGCCTCTGAGAAGTGCTTCAAATTACGCAGCGGCACATTGACGCGATACTCATTAGGCAGGTGACTCCACCGGTCCAGGATCACCTTTCTCAGCTTCAGACGGAGGTGTTCGCAGTTCTTCTGCGCAAAAGAGAGGAAAAAAAGCTGTTGAGGGCTGAAATGCTCCATCATCGGCAGTCTCTGCCCCTTATTTCCCTCCTTTTTCAGCCTGTCCTCCAGTGCCAGCGTCGCCGCGAGCAGACCCACATTGTCGCTGATGTTTTCGCCCAGAGTCAGCGTACCGCGCAGACTGTCGCCCGTCACCCGGTCAACGATCGACTCGTACTGGTTCACAAAACACCGAGTTTTTTGCTCAAATCGGACACTAGCGTTCGCTGACCACCACTTGATCAGATTACCGTTCAGGTCGTACTGAGCGCCCTCATCGTCAAAGTGGTGCGAAATCTCGTGGCCGATGATGGCGCCCACGGCGCCGTAGTTGAGCGCTGCCGGGACCGTCGGGTCGAAGAAGGGCGGCTGGAGTTGGCCTGCTGTGATGGCTACAGGAAGGGTTAAGAGTTTGTAAAAAAAACTTTATAGCATAACAAGTGCACACAAGTGTACTCACCGACGGCATTGTACTTGAGAGAAGCCAGGGCACCCACACTGACCGGTTTGTAGACGGGAAAATCACGCACGACGTCAGGCGTCAAGTGAAGGTCTCGCAGAGGGATAGCCGCCTGTTGCCGGCTCGCCTCTACAGCGCTTTCAAAAAAGTATCCCTTTTTTACCGCCTTCATCAGGTGATCCGCCTCTTCCTCTGCTTTCCCGGTAAAACCGAACTTGATCTGGTCAAGGGCGGTGTTGTTGAGCAGCCAGTCGGGGTAGGCGACGATGAAGCGCATTCGAGCCGCCTTTTCAAGGGCTTTCCGCTGCGTCGGCTCATCCAGCCAGGCGGTGTTGTTGTTGTTATTGTTTCCTTTGAGAATTTGCTCACTGAAAGCCCTCCGCAAGTCGTCGACCATCTCCGAAGCCTGCCTCCTTGTTTCCGGAGCCACAAAGCGGTCGACGTAGAGACGAGAAGCGGCCCACTCGCCGCCCACCCCTGTATCGGTCACCGACTGCAAACAGTCCTTCCAGAGGGGTCGCATTCGGGTGATGCCCCACGCCCGGTTCCGGTGCCACAAGCGGATGTACCGAGCTCGGTTGTCAGTGGCGTCCTTCCAGTGCCAGGCCAGCTTGTAGCCGAGGTAGTTGTGCAGTACAAGAGGTGGCGTAGTGGAGAGGATACTTGCCAGTTTCTCAAAGTAACCGACGTTACCGACAATGATCGTGTCAGAGCGGTTGAAACGGTACGGCAGATGGTACAGCGTCGCCAGTTCATTTAGATAGGTAGTAAAGTTTAGTGTCTCCCTGCCTGGCCCGGTTGAAGATTGCCTAGTGAACTCCTCCAAGGTTTTTCGGTGGTCCCCAAAAGAGGCGTTTCGAGTGTCTCTCTCTTTTGCCAAAACTAAAGTGGCTTTTGCCAGAGCTTGCTCAAGGGTAAACACCTCTTTGGAGCGAGACTCAAGCATAGCTTCAAAGGTACTTGAATTGGAGAAGCTTCTTGATGAGGAGGAAAAGAAGAGTAGTTTTGCCAGTTTTTTAATGCGCCGTCTGTAGACGTCCACCTCAGAGTAATAGGAGCCTTTTGAGTTGGAGAAAGCATTAGCGGTCAAGCCAAAGGTGGGGGGATCAAAGTGGATGATTTTCGCCAGTGTGCCGTTGGGGTTTTTGTTAATGTACAGACTAATGAAAGGGAGGTGAGCAGAGGGTAAAATGGACGCTGCTTGAGCCATCGCCCACAATAGACCTTCTTTGGAGTTTTGTAAGTCCAGTCTACCCTTCACCAGTGTCGACTCATTCACCGCCGGCCAGTCACTGCCTAAAATGTTTTTCAGCAACTTTTTGAGCGGTGTCAGCCCTCGGCGATCTCTGGTTGCCATGTCCATGCACTCTCGGTACAGGTCGAGCACTATGCGGACTGATTTTGCCTGTTGGGCGGCTTCAGAGGAAGATGATGATTTACTGATTCCCTCTTCAAAGGCCGTTTTCATTGCCTTCATCGTCCGGTCAACCACTAGTTCGTTTACCGTCAAACCGGACTTTTCATCGGGAATAGGATTTGACTGGATCCAGCCGCCACAAGAGTAGGCAAAAAAGTCAGAACATGGATCAACTGAGGTGTTCATTGAAGCGGCCATTTGACGGCCCGTTTCAATGCACTTAGGCGTTGTACAAATGTCTGATGATGATGAAGAAGATGATGAAGAAGATGATGAAGCACCAGTGAAGCACAGCCGAAGGCTTCCCAGTTTAGTGAGTTTAGACCCGGCGAAGATCAGGATTAAAATTCTAAGAACTCTAGTGAGGAGCATGATCATGGTTTTCACGGGCTTTTTTGCAGTTGTCCTGCTCTTCACTACTGTTTTTTACAACTAACTTCTATCTTTACCATCTTGCAGGATACTGTATTGCTGCAGTCTATCGCATGTAAATTGTTAAAAACTTGTTTTTCAAAACATGGTTTTAATTGAATATTTGAGCAGACAGGCACAATCATTCAACTGGTTGAAAAAAAGGGGGTGATTTTCACTTTTCCGCATCAAGGTTCTCGTCAGAGTAGCACTATTGAAACAACAGAAGCTTTTATGATTGAAAAAGGGAATTTTATTTTCTGAAGCAACTACATTTTTTCTAAACAGAAATCAGTAAAGTATCTTTCTTTAAAGTTTTCAATTTAAATTACGCAATTAGATTTTTTATTTTGCTGGCCAACAAATAAATAGTAAAAGTCATGTGAACAGTTAAAACGAAGATGATAAATTGACACGAAAATTGAGACTACACACCGATTTGATTGACACCTACAAACTAACATACGAAAAAAAGTTGTGGTGAGGCAAATCTAAAGGTAAACAGATAAACTGTAAAAGAAACAAAGTTGGCGTAAAACACAACACCAAATGAGGGTGAAAAAAAATAGTGCTGATCAGACCGATTTTTGCAGCGAAAATCAACAAATGAAAAGTGAAAACAAAATGTACAAATGAGTGCGTGTGTTTGTGTCTGTTCAACACTGAATTCAGAACTAAAAAAAGAAAAAATGTGCATTTGCAAGCTAGACACGTTGAATGTCCGGTATCCGATTTGGCTCAATAAAATTGACTGTTGCTGCCGTTTTTGGCGTGGCAGACCCTGCTGTCGTACAGCTGTTCCCATTTCCAGTCAGCTCACCGTACTTTGGGTATCGCTTCTCAAAGCAGGACGCCTCGCCCATTACCGAATTGCCCGCCCTCAGACGGCACAGGTACGGATGTGAGGAAAGCTTTCCAACTGAAGTGCCCTGAGTCGACTGAAAACTACCCGGATGATCAGCAGTAGCTGATGAGATGGAAAAGTGCTGCTGGGGCTGCTTTTGCTTTCCCGATGACACACTGATGCTACTACTGTTGTTGTTGCTGCTGCTGCTATTTGGCGTCGACAGTTTGGTCGTCAGCAGGCGAATGGTGGGCGTGGTAGACACTGTTGTACTGTTGCTTGTGGTGATTGAGCTGTTGCTACTGCTCAGTGTTGAATCGGTAATTGTGGTACCGGTGCCATTTACTTTCAACCCTGCACTAGCAACTTTAGTCGTCGTAGAAGAGGATTTAGTCTCCAATGATTCCGCTGCAGTAGTTTGACTACTGCTATTAGACTCTATCCTAATGGAAGATTTGAAGGGAGTCAGTTTCAGCTGCTGCTGCTGATGGAGGTGCTTTTTGCTGCGATACGTCTGCAGACGAAGTCGACTGGAGAATGGATTGTTGCTATTTGGGTCAGTACTGGTTGTGCTGGTCGGCGAGGAAGGTGATGTGCTACCAGGAATGAGCTCGGCACTGCATGTGCTGCTGCCGCTGCTGGCGATGCCCTCGTCGTCCTCCTCCTCGTCTTCTGCGTCCACCTGGTCCACAACGTCTATTGTCTGCTTTCTAGTTGGCTTATCAGCATCATCATCATCGCCCTTATCAGTTTTCCCTCCTCCACCTGAATCCTGGAATGAGACAATTGATTCTCGCAGTGAAGGCTTAGTGCACACGGTTTGATGTGTCACCGAATCGATTCTTCTTCTCTCATCATTTTCCACTTCCTCATCCGTTTCTTCTGGAATTGGAATCCTTTCATTTGTTGAAGTGTTGTACAGTCTCATGTGATCTGCATCGACGTACTGCTCTGACAGTGAGCGGCATCCATTTTGAGCGTACAGATCACTACCTCCAATTTCACCACTGCCACCGCCATTTGTGAGGTCAGTCTCACTAGAGGAAAGATGATGGTCAGAACCGTTGGTGCTATTGCTGCAGCAAGTTGAGGATTTGTTGTCCTCCTCCAGTGTGCCATTGCCTGTGGTTGGGCGGTAAAATATTGTCAGTAAAAAGCAACACCAATAAACGTAATCACTTACCCTCATCACTGGACGACTTTTGGCAGTCCTCAACGACTGCAAACGGCCGCCGATTAATGATGCCATTCTCTAGATGATGCTCTCCGCTTTCCACGTCATCATCGTCCGTTGTGCAGTAGTCAAACTCATCAGTGTCATAGGGATCGTCGATCTCCTCAGCGTGAACGGCCCTACTACCACCACCAGCTTTTCCTCCGTACAACTGTCGATCAAAACGGTGTTCCGCGTCTTCGTCTTCCTCTTCATCCTCCTCTAGGTACGATCTTCTCATCTTAAAAAAATTTGAGTGCTCGTACAGAAGGCGATTGCTGGCAGAGGTCATTGAAGAAGGGGCACCGGCTGTTATACAGCTGCTGCTACTGTACGACTGCTGCTGCTGCTGTTGCTGTTGACTGTTCAGTGAGGGATCCTTGCGGAAGGTCTGCATGTGAGCAGTGCCGCTGTTGCTACTAAAAGGATAGCTCTTAGTCTGCCCGACGCCGCTGTGGTACAGCGAAGAGCACAAGGTGTGCTCTGCTGAGGAAAACAAAGAGGTGCTCTGGTAGCCGTTTACAGCACTTCCGCCAGCTGAGTACAGCAGACTGGCGGCGGCAGTGGAAGGGGAGGAAGGTGAAACGGAGGTGATGTGCACACCAGAAAGAGGATCATCTCTGCTTCCGTTTCCGATTGGCAATGAGGGAGCAGGTGAAGAGGATACTGAAGTTGAGGAAGATGAAGATGATGAAGAGGATGATCCACCCGACTGACCAGAGTGGTGGTCGGGCATGTTCAGTGGTGGCATGTTCAGCGAGATGACGCAATTTGGTCCGACGCTTTGAATCATGCTGGCGTCGTTCTGGGAAAAAAACAAAAATGAAAAAAAAGAGATCAATTAGCAATTAACGACAACAACAACTGCAAAAAACTCAAAACAAAAACCAAGCCCAAAAATCACAACGGAAGGCAAGAACAGAAAAAAGACTGAAACTTAAAATTTTTCACAGACGACTGGGCTGCTCTCCATCAACGGTGTCAGTGGTGTTTGTCTGCTACTAGTGCGTCTTTTAGTTGATCAGTTCCGGGCAACAACAACAACGACTACAGCAGCCACTAATCAAAAGAAGAAGAAGAAGAAGAGGGGGAAAACACGAAGAAAACAAGGCAAGAAGAAGAAGAAAGGAGAAGAGACAGCAAATACGGTACGAGGGCATTGCGAGAAGACAAACACAATGTGAGCACCTTCTCAAGAAGAAGAAGAAGAAGTGAGGAAGTTCAATCAGAGGACAGGGGAGCTGCAGTGAAAGAGTGAGAGCTTGCAACTTGCCCGCTTCATTGCCCGCCACAACACTGATCACATGCGGATACTGAAGCTGCAACTGAGTAGCAGTGAGTGAGTGTCACTGAGACATTTGCTAGTGCCTTCGCTGAGGAACGGAACAATTAAGAAGAGCTTCGGAGCTGAAGGTGCACTCACTTAAGTAATCGAAAGTCGAGAGTGAGTTGAAAAGCGTAGAGTGGCCGCCACCTGTGTTGCTACCAGAAAGTGTGTTTGCGTGTGTCCAACTAAATGGTAAACTCAAGTGCACAGAGCAACACATAGTAAATTCTAATGTGCCCTAATGGGGTTATATTTAGCAAGCAGTTTTTAAAATATAGTTTGCACTCAAAAATGAATAGAATAAAAGGACATCTAACAAGAAAATGTTTAAAAGTCGGTAAAATAACTGCCGTGCTAATTAAAATTTCATTAACGGCAATAAATGGAGAGCTAATCAGCACACAGTACGATAAACTGGTGTTCTCCGAGAAAATAGTGCTTATTCTTTGATCATGTAAACTAAAAACTTAAAACAAAAAACACTGCACTCACCTGTTGAATGCCGCCAGCAAAGACGTTCGTCTTGACGATGACCTTTCGTTTCAGCTTCCGCTGCATGGGCCAGTCTTTGGCGCAGAAACTGAGGCAGCCGGGCCAAAGGACGCGGGCACAGGTAAAGAGTGTCAAGAGGAGAATGACAAACTCGGCGATGATGGAGAAGAAGATGTTCAGGCCAATGTACTGGTTGGCGATCGGTCCGTGCAGGTCTAGAAAAGGTAAACGGAATTAGAGCTAATAGAACTACAAACAATTAAAAAATGTCAATTTTACCAAAAGCAAAGAGAATGACAAAGGTGACGGCCAGCGAGAGAACGGCAAAGGTGAGCATAAAGTGCACCTTCACGTAGAGAATCGACCGAGAGAGGTCGGAACGTCGTTTGTGTGCGGTGAAAAGGCCAAAAAGGCCAAGGAGGAGGAAGGCGGCGGCACACCACACTGTGATGCCCAAGGGTGGCTCCAGGGCAAGCGGGTTTTCGCTGAAGCACAGGTTGGTCACCGAGAGGCAGAGTACGGTGAAGCCGAAGAAGATGCTGATGATGGCGAAGCCGCGAATCGCCTCCGCCGTCAGGTCCTGGTAGTAGAAGGAGTTCTTGCTGTCCATCTTTAGGTGGCCGCCCAGAGAGGGGTCGCCACCACCGGCAGCACCATTCTGATTGGGAGTGGTCGTCCCTGGCAGCGGCGGCGGTGGCAGGCCCTTCAGCTTGACAATGTAGATCTCCTCCATTGTGTGAAGTTGGTTAAATTGGTTGAAGCGATTAAAGTCGGTTCGAGTTTTAACAGTTTTTTTCACAGTTTAAAAGTGGGGTGGGGTGAATCACAAGTGATGGTGGTGGTGGTGGTTGTGGCAGTGCTTTGGCAGTTGGTCAATGGTGGGCTCCATTTTGTTTTGGAAAGTTGAATCGGAGTTTGCTGCGTTTAGCGAATGACGAGGGTGGAGGTTTGCTGCTGCAGCTGCTACTGTTTCTGTTACGAAAAATAGGACAAAAGAAGAAGTAGACGGTTATTATTGGTTATGTTAAGTAAAGAAAGAAACTACCGCCAAAGCGCTAAAAAGCAGAAGCAAGAAAGAGGAGAAAGAAAGGCGCGCGCAAAATGAGCATGCAAAATGCATTAAAGTGTCAGGTGTCAGATCCAATTTTGCCCACGTTTGGACAGTGGCAGCTTGAAATACCGAATGGAAAGAGAAAGAGGAAGACAAACAAGAAGAAAAGCAAAAAGTCAAAGTGCTTAGGCCGAGAAGAAAAATAAATAAAAAGTAAAAGCACAAACTGACTAGTCAACTCAGCTCATCTCAAACACGAAGACAAAGAGTGGAAGAGGCAACAAACAAACAAATTGGCAAACAGAAAGAGTGACGGACAATTTGGCGGCGCTGGTCTTCACTTTCACACAGACACATCTTTCCACTGCCATCATCGTCATCGAGATTACCAGAGAACGGACAGAAACAGCTGCTGGCTTTGGCCAGTTCGGTAGTGCTGAGCAAACAATGCAAAACAGTTAAAAGATGCAATTCACCGATATCGGCAGTTGATACCATCACAAAAACTGCCAGGCGCCAAAAACAAAGCACAATATATCACAATCACAGAAAACAAAATATGTCGCCCTCTCAGCATCAGCAGCACCTTTGAAATGACTTCAGTGTTGATGCCGAAGACGGATTCGGCAACAAATTGAATTGATCTGTCAAACGAACGACGACACAACCAGCGATGATGACGATCTGCTGAAAGGAGAAGAAAAGCGAATTGAGAGTCCATTTGCTGAGAGAACTGCATCAATTGGTGACCTCTCAACAGCAAAAAGAGCAGCAAAGGAGTCTAAACAATCTAGCATCCCCCAAACGGGCACTTTCACGTCGACAACGGCGAGAACAACAACAGCGACAGCACTTCCACGGACGAGATGTTTGCATGCATGTCCACTCACACACTACTCACTCACTCTGATCAACAAAGACAACAAGGGAGAAGAAAGACAAGGGGAGAGCGACGCATCAAGAGCATTGTTTCAGAGCAGAAGGCATCGATGTGATCTGCAGCAGCACCGAATGCATCAAGTCCTCTCTATCTGCCCAGAAGGCTTCAATTACGACTGCTATATTTGTCGATTCGATGGTTGCTGCTGCTGCCGCTGCTGAAGAGCTGGACAGACAGATCAAGACAGATGATAAAACAGCATCAGGCAAGGTCTACGATGAGGCCGCTGATGGTCAGCACACACGCACTGAAGATGACGACAAAGAAGAAGAAGGTGTTCGGATGTCGATGCTGCAACACACTAATTGACACCTTTCACCTCTTCTCGCACTTTTCGACGTGGCCAATTGAGATGGAAAAAGAGTGGTGAAGGAGATGAAGTAGAAGAAGACGAATGCGAAGAGGAAGGGGAGGAAAAGGTACACACTGCTTGTTTGTTTGCTGCACACAAAGACGACAACAACAACGGCAAAGGCAGACACAGCAGACTGACAATCTCAATCGACAGAAAAAAAGTCGGACGACGATGCTGGACAGCCAAAAGACAATAGGCCACCGGTCGCAGGCCCACCGGTAATAAAAAACAGCACAGTACAGGAAAAAAGTTGGTCTTTGACGACGACAACGACCAACAGCAGTAGACGGTGAGATATAAACGAAAAATATGACAACGATTGAGATGAGGTGAGGCGAAGTGAAGAGGAGGGGAAAGGGAAGAAGAAATGAAGACAAAAAACAATCGCCCGGCTCCCTTTCCCTCCCTCTCTCTCTTTCCCCACTCACACTTTCAGGTGGTGGAACAACAACAACTCTGCAGACAAATAAAAATGTCAATTTGCCAAGGAAGAGTGGTGAAAAGTGGCGGTGAGCAGTGATCGTCTTTGATTGCCTACTGCCTACTACTCTCCTGCAGGTGCGTTATGAAATGGAAACTGCGCAAAATTCAGCCAACTTCGTTTGGAAAAAGAAAGAGATTCCAAAGCAAAAGCAAGCAAAAGAAGAAAAAGAAGGTGATAGGCGACACACTAGAACACGAACACGAGTCAGTGGCGGTGGTGGTGACACCAAAATAGACTCACTTGGAAATGGTGAGCAGTGAAGAGTGTACAGTTTGCCAGTGTGTGTCCAATTGACACTCGATTGACAGAAGCAGCTGAGGTTGAGTTTGAGTTGGTCGGTAGCTGGTAGGTTCGACAAACGCGGACATTTGCAAGAGAAAGTCGGCGTGTACGTGAAGAAACGATTGACGTTGCCTGCTGCTGCTGGTCAACACAGCCCACTGCTTCTGTTCACTGGTCACATTAGAAGGTGAGCGTCGTCGGTGAGAAGGTAAAACAGAGGCACACAGGCAGACAGGCAAAGACAAAGCAGGGGAAACGAGGAAAAAGTTGGCCAAAACCAATTTCCGATTTGACGTAACTTTCCCTCTGATCACACTGAATCGTGCACTAAACTCTCTTGATCGTCAGGAGAAGAAACAGTAGCACTAACACCTTGCTTCAATTTAGAGCTGACTTGGGCTGACTGCTGAAAACAGAACTTTAAATCTAATTAGAAGGTGCGTGATTTTGTTTGGCGATGGTTGTGGCGGAGACGCTGCAGAAAGCAAAAGGCGAATGTAGCCAAATAGCTGATGCTAGACTAAACAAATATTCGGATTTTTCGCAAACAGTCAAACAGAGACAGTCTGATTGAAGGTGTGTAACACAGTGTGTAGCACTATGGTGGAAAAACACCAATTGACAGCACTCTTGTAAAAACAAACACACCAATTGATTGGTCTGTCTGTCTGCAATCTGTCTAGAGCTCGACTGTCAATTGAGTAATAGTAAAAGTGCTTTGAAAATCTGATCGATTCATTACGAGAGTGATAGCACTGGTGGTGGAGAACAGGGGAAAAGGAGCAGAAGAACTGAACAGTACAGCTACGGACGATCAATCTCCATCTGCTGCCCCTCTCTTTCTCTTCTCCTCTTCTTGACGACAACAGCATACTCATGCGACTAATAAAAAGCCCACAAGTACTGCTTCGGAAGCTGGCTCCAGAAGTGGTCTAAAAACAACAACGATCTAATTAGGAGGAGAGAAGGGGAAAAGACACTGCTTCCACCACTGATGGTGCTGATGGTGGTGGTGGTGGTTGGTGGGCGCCAATGGAGCGTCACCCCAGTCAATGGCGCAGTAGTTAAGTAATAATCGTTGAACACACTTACAAGCACACTCACACTCACAATCGAAGTTCTTTTCCGCGTTTCGTTGTTGACATCATCTGCCGTTGCTGGAGTGGTGGTGACAAACCACGAATCACATGTGTTCAATGGTGGCACTATGGTCTAATTTCACTATTGATGAGCATTCAAAGGAGAGCAAAAAGCGAAAGTGCACATCAGTGGAACGTTTTACTGTCAACATCACAAGTTAAGTAAAATGGAATATTCAACTTCAACTTCCGATCACGTCTGTTCACTACCACCACTACCACCACCACCGACGACAAACAAATAAAAGAACTAGCACATCAGTCAGCCAGTCACCCAGTTAGCATCTGCTAAAAGTCAGCACAGATGGAAAAGGAAGAATAAAATGGGAAGAAATTGTGAAAGCGTGTCAATTCTCGTCAAAATGTAAAGCACAAAAAATGTAAATTACGTCAGAAGCTGCAGACGACGACGACGACCAGTACTACCGCTACCGCAGCACAGCAGCAGCATTAGAAGACAATGGCACAAATAGCATTGGCGGCAGTCAGTGCAGCACTTGCACTGATTGAAGATTGCCTATCAGAGGATGGCTAAGAGAGAATGAGAAAAAGGGCAAGCAAAGAGCAAAGAGCATCAAGAAAACAACCGACAACTGCGGTACACAATGCGAACTAGTGAGCAAGTGAGTGAGTGAGTGAGTGCGTACATTTTTGACAGCCCACTTTGCGACGACTACTTTTTATTTCATTTTATTTGAGTTCTCTCTACCGACAACTGCTTTTTCTTCTTCTGCTTCTCCATCGAAACGGAAAGCCCAAGCGAGCTAAAACCAAAGCAGCAGTCTTAGTGTGAGCATTTGCCGCGGCTAAACCGCTGTCGCACAGAGCGTGAATAAAGAAGAGGAAAAAAAGCAGGCGAACAAAGTGAAAGCTGCTCGGTGATGGTGGCCGCATCCGTAAATATTATTTTGGACGCTTCAGTCAACAACAGAAAAACAGCAGAAATGAGGAGCTAATTAATTTGTTTGTGGCAGTTGGTGGTGCTGCTGGTACCTCTGCTCAAAGCTGCGTAGTCTAATCAGTGATTTGTGGGCAGACAAAACAAACAACAGCACCATTCACCAATTACCAAAGCAACTGCTGTAGAATGCAAAGTTCAAATTCAGTGAATGTGACCTATCCGCGCAAGAGTAGCCATTTACCAGAAGGGAATATACTAGAAAGTAGCTGCCACTAAAAGAGCAAATAGCAGAGCTAATACACGGCCAATGAATAATTTAGTCATCGTCAATGTAAATGGGTGAATGCTACTTTTGCTGATGTTGGTGGTGCTGCTGCTGCAAAACATCAAGTGAAATGATGAGAACAAATACTACGACGACGACAAAAACTGCACAGAGCAACAGAGTTAGATGGTGCATGAGAATTAGAAGGAGAAAGCGCAGTAGAATAAATAAATAAAATAGGCAGATGATGATGGTAGTGGTGCTAGCTGGTTGTTGTTGCTGGTCCATAAATCACCGAGCAAAAGAACGACAACTGTGCTCGGTTGCGAGGACAACCGTACAATGGCTGGCAGGAGCAACTCCAGCATGTATGTGTGTAAAGAATGGACAGCCCAAAAAATCACATCGTCGAGATCGTTTGCTTGTTTCTGTTCTGTTTTTGTTGTTGTTGTACATTTTGGTTTGTGTTTTTGGTGTTTCCAAAGTCTGTTTGTCTGTGTGTGTTTTTTAAAGTTTAATGGCCACAAATCCATTAGGCCGCCCATGTTGCTGTTGCTGCTGTCAGTGCCTACATTGTGTGAGAGGGGAAACTGTGTTTTGAAAAGCTTACAGCACTGTTTTCTGCTGGCCATCATTTGTTTTTGTGCTTTCCTTTTTTAAAGTAAATCAAAATGTGCGATCCGATTTGTAAAGAGGTGGGTAGTGACAACAACACTGTGCCGAAAAGACTGAGAGGGTGACAGATCGTTTTCCACACATTATTTGATCAGAAGTTGCAGTAGTGTTGTCAGCTAATTGATTTGCCCGCAGCAAAATACGACTATGAAGGGAAAATGATGTTAATAAAAATAAAAGTGAAAACTATATAACAATTGAAAAATGCTGTACAATTCAATCAAAGGCAATCATTTTCACTTGGAACAGTCGTAGTGCTCACAAGTGCACAAAACAGACACATAAAAAAATGGAAGCGACTAAAAATGCTTGATTTAAAAAAAGTTGTCATGTGAAAGGAACCACAAAACATTTTTTACCGGGAAAAATAGTAAAAATGAAAACAAAATGAAAAAGTGAATTTAAAATGGCCAAAAATGTCGTATGACAATCATATCAGATTAATTATGAAGATGGTGCCAACATTACCAACTTTAAAAAGAGGAGGAGAAATACAGTGCAAAAACGTCTCTAATTTGTGTCGTCCTGTGTTGGAAAAACATAATAGCCTGCTTTAGTGTTAGAAGAAGGTGCCACTCTACTTCACTCATGCTCACCGGCAAAAAAAGTGCGATATTTCACTTAATTAACGTGTGGTTTGAGAAAGTGCGAGGGAGAAAAAGTTTTGCCGGCACACAAAACGCCTTACATAACACATGCCACAATCTACAAAACAATATATATAATATCACCCGAAGAAAGGCGATGAAAGCGATCAAAAAGCAGAATGAAAGTGATAAAGGGAAATGTGCGGTGGTGTGAGCTACGGCTGAAAAAACTGCAGACTCTAGAAAAAAATACAGGGGAAGAAAAAGTCACCACAAGGAAGGAGTATTGTGTTTATAAGAGCAGTGTCGAAGAAAAGTGTATACATCAAAAGTGTCGGCATATAATAAAGAGCAAAGTTCGAAATTGAGGCGTGTGTGAGTGCGTGTGAAAGATCTGCAGTATTTGTCGGTAGAGGTGGTCGTCTTTGTGTGGTCTGAGCAACTAATTAGTGCAATTACCACCATCATCAACAAAAGGGCAGCTAATCAGAAGGTGATGATCAAACCACAAACGCCCGGGGTCATGGAGCAAAGGCTAGGGAAGAAAACTGCTGCACGTGCAGCAACAACAACAGCAGTTCAACAACTTTCAATCTTTTTGAAAAGCCGCAGCTTTTGGAAACAATTCACTCGGAAAAAAGTGTGAGTGCTTGTGCGATGCATTATGCGATGAAGCAGAAGAAGAAGAAGAAGAAACAGTTCACCGGGATATCCACATTTGCATTGAGTGCCCTCTCTCACTTCAGTGCAGACATCACTCACACTCACTTTTCACCCTAAAACGATCTTGCGCGCCTTCTTTTCATCACCGGGCCAACATAGCACTTTCTTCTTCTCCATAAACTCACACAGACACAACTCTTTTTGCTAACAAACGGCATTGCAATTCGTGAATATAACACAGCACAGCACAGACAATCAGCCCGTCTGAATGGACGGGTATTGAATAGGCCAAAAGCGAGCGAACACACAGACACACTACATTCATTCAGCCATTCAGCCATTCAGCTGTACAGCACTCAGTACTCAGCATTTATTCACATGCATTCATCGCGGGAGAGGCATTAAAAGAGCAGAATGATATCTCTTCCAGCAAAGATACAACAAGATCTTACTCGCCATTTTAGCACCGAAAGCACGAGATTTTTCCCAATCAAACAGTGAAAGATAGAAATGATGAAAAGGGCTGAAAACTGTAAACTCTTTTTTGCTCTTTTTGCTCAGACAGTCGGTCGGTCGGTCGTGTGTCTCGGGCTGACAGATCAATCGAAGATCTGCTTTCCTCTCTCAATAGAGGGCTTTTGTTTTTCCACTGTTGTTTGCGTTCACTCTTTCGACCCGTGCAAAAACGTGTGGCAATGGGGTGGAAGCAAAAAAAGCAGAAAAGGTGTAACAATTTTGATACTCACAGACAAACAGAAAGAAAAGCAGTCTTTAAAGGCGACAATTAGTCAAATTAGTGCCGACACTTCAGACACTTCAGCAGTTCGTCAGTTTTTTTCTGAAAATAGAGCGTGCCCACACCTACATGAGCAACAAGCTCACACTTTTGTACAATGGAGGCTCATTGATTAAAGCAGACAAACGGTGCTCCGGTTGACCATTCCGTGAAATGGCCAAGAAAAAATTGTATACTTGCAAGAAGTGGCGCAACCATTGACTGAAAATTACTGGTCATCGAATGTCAGGCCCCCTAGTTTGGGCAGCAGACGAAAAACTGCAGATAATTGCCAGCAGAAGAAGAACTGTGCCAAACGCAGAGACTGCTGACCAGCAGACAAATACCGTTACGCTTCTTTCCTCTTCCTCCTCTTTCTCCTCTCTATTGTCTTCTTCTCATCTGCAGTGGCCAGCTGACGGTTGCAGCAGCGATGACCATCACCTCCATCACCATCACCACCACCTGTCTGAACTTCGAGCCCACAGTCAGCAACTGCCCATGATGAGCAAGCAGGCAGACGAGAAAGGTGGCCAGATGAATGGCTACTGGTGGTGATGGTGATAGTGGTGGCAAACTTTGAGAGCCAGCTCTCGCTCTACCTTGGCCAGTCAACATTGTCGATGGGCATACCAAAGTTAGAGCAGCAGTCTTAAATGCAAATCAATTGGAGCAGTCGGTGTGTGTGTCGATAGAAGTTGAAGGAAGCGCCAAACTGTTTACAATGCGTGCAAATCAATTCTCCAACGAGAGAAAGAGAGCTGCTGGCATTGTAGTGCCTGCTCCCACTCTCTTAAATAGGAAACTCCCGTAGAGTGTAAGCTGCCTGCTTGTACCACCACCACCACCACGACCATTACCACTGCCTAGCTAGGTAGTAAACGAGATAGGAGAAGAAAGAAAGAGAGCAACAACAAATGCCGAAATGCAAATACACGCTCATGATTAGCCTCACTCCTTGGTGGTGGTGGTGGATACTTAGGCGGTGATTATAATTCGATTGACTGGTAAGCGAGGCGATTGCGATTAGCGGTAGTGGTGGTGGCAGTGGCGGTAACGGTAGAGACACCGGTGTCGGTGGCACTGCTGGTTATAAATAAATCATCAGCATTGGCAAACGAATGAACAAGCAAACGGAAAGTCAACAAGTGCTCGCACGAGTGTGGAAGTCAAGCACAACAGCAACGACGAGAAAAGGCCTCTAAAACTTCTTGTCTATTTTGCATAGGGAAGAACAACAGACAATGGCGCAGGCAAAACTGCGGCACTGATCACCACCACCAGCCGGCTCATTTATGAGCCTGTGCAGCACCCGAACAGTGCCGAGTTCAGTGCAGCTCAAAACATCGATAAGGTGCAAATCGGAAAAAGTAGAAAGAGAAAGATTGCAGCCGAATAATTTTGGGTGCAAAAGCAATAACTGAAAAAGAAGAAAAAGAAAAAAAGAAAGGAAAAGGCGCACTGATCGTCAAGATGAAAATCAGCAGAAATTTGCACCACCGGCGACCGAGTGAGAATTTCCGCAGTGAAAAAAATGGCGGATGACGAATGGATAATGCTCTTTTTGTACTAATGATAACTGACTTCCAACCAAAAAAAGAAAAGTTTACACTGTACGACAAACTCAGGTGGCCTGTTTTTGCCCGTGTACAAATGCAGTGATTGCTGTAATTGCAGCCGGTGTGAGAACATTTGTGTGTGTGTGTGTTTATTTAAACTTCAACAACTAGCCAAAAATAACAACAACAAAAATGACAATTTACACAGCCTGACGACACTGAGAAGAAGAAAAAGCTCTGCAGTCGGTGATCAGCAATTGTCGAAATGAAGAAGAAACTGAAAAGAAAAAAGAAACAAAAATCTGTTACATCACTACCTAGCGCAAGTGTAGAGGGACGACATCTGGGTTAATGTAACGTCGTCCTCCTTCCCCTTTTTTTCTTGGGGTGTCATGTGAATGCATCGAAGTGCTTGCATGTGCATAATGGCCGCAAGCAGGCGAGGGAGCCAGCTTAAGGCCGCCGCATCATTTGCTGCTGCTGCCAGCACCGTTAATCGGTTGCAGTAAGTGTGCAGTGAAACTTTTTCTCAAAGGATTTGGTAAGAGTAAAGCAGAAGGACTGCTTACCACCACCACTACCGCTAATTGTCGGGCGCAGATATAGTCAGACAAACAGAAACTGAAGAAGACATCGAATCTCTTTCTTTTCTCTCATTGATATCTCACCGCCACCATTGACCTCGCTCAGTGGCCGCTCATCATCGTCCTCATCCAGCTCATCTGCACCATCTTCTCATTCTCAAGATCACCTGCATGTGAGGGCTAGCAGCAGTCTGAATACTTGAATAGCATCATCATCACCGCCGCCGCCGCCGCTACCAGCAACAACGACATTAGCATCACCATCAAAGACAGTCAGACTGACAGCAGTCTGAGACAGCAGTCAGTGAGTAGCATGAAAGCTTGTGAAAGCGAGCCTAATTAAATCACCGACAGATTTTCACAGACAACTGCCGCACTAGAGAAAAGAAACGGGAGGATAAAAGAGGTCTGCACTGAACTGAGCTTATCGGTCGCAACAATTAGTCGACTTACTGCAGGAGAAGAAGTGGGGGAAAGGGGAGAACAACTTGTTGCTTACAATTTGATACTTTGTCGCACCGAACAGTCGGTAATTGTCCGCATCATCATCATCTTTGCTATAAATAGCAGCCGAGTTGGTCACTGTGCTGTGTGTTCCGAGAGAAAAATGAATATCTGTGCAAATGTCCGGCGCAAATGTCACCTCTTTTCTTCGTTTAGTGCTGCTGTTCACATGTTCAGTTGGTCTGCCAGCAACCCTAGCAACGACTGCCGTCTTTTCAATCGGCACTGTTTTCTTCTGTTTTCCTCTACTGTCTTTTGGTTTTTCTGCTAATGGTTATCACCATCAAAGAAAATGAGAAAAAGCTTCTTCCCCTTCCCCTTCTCTTTCTTTCTCTCTCTCCCTAATCGCCGATGACAGAAGTAGACAGCAGTCATCGTCGTCGTCTTTTTCCTCTGTGTTGTCGTGGCTACTGTGTCCATTCCATTAGTGCTCATTTGCCTGTGAATAGACAGACAGTGAGTCAGGCGGCCGCAGTATACAGCACTAAACTCTGAAAGCTGCCTGCTTGACAGACAGTTCGTGTGTCCACCGTCGTTCAACGGACAGATTATCACCGAGACTGTGAGTGTGGTGCCTGAATGTTTGCTGCAGTGGCAGTGGCAGCTATTTTTATTTCTCTATAAGTAATATTAGTCAGTAGTAGTCAGTCTCTTTCGGCCATTTATAGCCGATTTAGCATCTCACAGATCAGCGGCAATAGTGACGGTGGCAGCCGCGCGGGCTGCACGACAAATTGAGTAATTCAATTTCATTCGGTAATTATAATTAGTTATTCTTAACGCATTAGCAGTAAATCAAACAGTGAGGAAGGAAGAAAAAGACAAACAGACAAAAAGATCAAAGTCAAACAAGGTGGTACGTAAATAGCAGTAAAAGAAAAAAAAGTAGGCATGGAAGATGAGCACTTTAATTAGCGCAATTTTAAATCTGCACTAGACATGCCTTGCCTTCTCTGGGATAAACCTAAATGATGGCCTGTAAATTGACTACTGAAAATTGCCAAATAGGTGCTGCTGCTGCTTTTGCTTCTGCTACAGGAAAAACTTTGAAGTAGAGCAAACGAGAATCCTGTCTAGTGCAGAAATCTGATGACAAACCTTAATTAGGGAAGAGCAGCCTTAATTAGCATGAGACACATGCAAACTGAGATTGTCAATCTGACACTACTCGTTATCGATTCATTGGACGGCAGTCAACGCCAATAAATCAGGCGCCAATTACCGGGTGCGACACTTTCAGCGCATCAAATGACACACACAGCGAGTGCTTCACTATAAATAGTGACAGTATGTCACATCGCAGACCAGCAGCGTGAGTAATAATTTTGGTTTGGTCATTTCTCAAGTTGCTGCTACCTTCATATCTGCACAAGCCTAGTTTGCTCAAGTAGTTTTAATTAAATTTAATGCAAACAACAAACAAAAAAGTGCAGTTGCAAAGAATGCACGGCAATCCATCCGTCCGTCGGCACATTAATACTCCAATGAAGATCGTGATAAGACTAAAGGGGAGCGACGTTGATGCTGCTGATGCTGCTGTTGTTGTTGCTGATCGTCCCTGATCGTCCTCAATATAACTCTCTCCCTCTCTCCACCTTTAAATCCTCTCAATTTTTATTTAGTTACTGCTTTCTAAAACAGTGAAACCTGAGTGAGGGAGAGAGTGCATTGTCTAACAAAAGAGTCGTCGATATGAAAAAAGCATGTACAACTGCTCACTGCTCACTGGCAGTCAGCTAGTCGATATAAAAAATATTAAATACATCATCCTCTCCCTAATGGACTAATTTACCTGCAGCAGACACCGGTCACTGAACACAATTGAAAACTGCCGCCGTTGGACGACTACTAGGTAAGCTGCTGCTCGGTAATGACTATTTATAACCGCCACCGATTATTGTTTGTCACGGGTGCAGCAGCAATGGTGGTGCTGATGGTCGAGGTAATCGCAGTCGGCTGATGCTCAAGTACCACCATCACCACCATTCCCATCACCTCCTCCCCTTTCCTCCCCCTCCCCTCCTTCATTGCCCTGTTCAACTACTTACCTCATAGCTGAACTTCTTACCTGCTTTCTCCAATGGCAAACAAAAGGAGGTTGTTGTTGTTGCTGCTGCTGCCCACTAATCATTACACAGAGAGCATTGAAGACAGTCATCAGTGTTAGTAGAAGTAGTAGTAGTAGTAGTAGTAACTCGGTAAAACCTAATGTCCACCTGGCAATGCGATAATTAAGCGGTGATTGAAAATTGAACTCCACAAAAAGGGGGCGTTCAGTGATCAGAGTTTAGGAACGGTGGCCTTTCACTCGTTCATACTTTTGCTCATTCTCAATTGATCGCTCAATTGATCGATCAGTCAGTCAGCCAGTCAATAACTCTTTACACAAGTGATCGTCAACAACGAAAGAAATGAAAACAACAACAACTCAACAGCAGCAGCAGCAGCCCAGTCGGTCATTTGGTCAGTGGGCAGGCGGCAGTGCAAGTGAAGTGAAGAAAGAACTCCATTTGACTGTTGATCGTTGACAGGCAGACAGACAAACAGTCTCATTTGAGACAATTTGCTAAATCTTCAATCTCTCTTTCTGCTTTTTCTTCAATCCCTTTCACTTTCTTTCCTTTTCTTCCTTATACATTATATTACTTGTTGACTACTATTCTCGGTATCAACGGGTAGTATCGTAGTATCCTTTTAGTACTGTGGTTACCACCACCAGTGCCAGTGGGCAGGTAGTAGGATAATTTGCGCCGTGGTTTCATTCACCACCAGTTGGCCAGTTGAAACAGTGCGCCCTTTACCGACCAGCAGCAGCAGCAGCAGGCTGGCCAAGTGAAGTGGCGCGACAAATGGCCAATGCCAAATGGCTTCGACTTTGACTTCTTCTAGTCTGCAAAAAGGTGAAATTAATTTGCGACCAGCACAACAACAACCACTTTCACAACTGCCGTTGTTTCACCTTTGCTGCTGCAGCCTCACAGATCGTCCTCTCACACCTGGCACAAGAGGACACTGAAGCGCACACCAACTGCACACACACACACACTCATTACCAACTGACTTTGGAAGGAGATATCTTCAACCAGCTAGCAGTCAGTCAGCCAACGAGCAGTCAGTTTAAAATTAGCCAAATGACGGCGTAATATATCCAATAAGACTACTACTACTACTGCCTGATACTAAAGCTACTAAAAGCATACTTGGCTCCCCCATCAGTAGTAGGCACTGAAGTATCAATGAGCAACAGCAGCAACGATATAATATACACGGCGAGATCCACCACCACACAGTCATCTGCCGCCGGCTGCGGAACAATAGACGGGCCAATCACCGTAGTCATCATCATCATCGTAGTCATAGTCGTAGTCGTTATTAGAAGTAGAGGAGAGGAAAGAGAGAGGATAGTCAACCGGTGGCATTGTTTCAGCAACCACCGGAGATATATCCATCACAATCACCAGCTGAACTGGGCACAGTATGCCGGTGAAAAGTGTCAGC
>JAALOO010000662.1_pt3 | contig 22653 bp, 28 predicted proteins | sample 7257641 | NCBI WGS metagenome assembly JAALOO01 (sample SAMN14085613, study PRJNA598686) | mite metagenome | biome: ENVO:01001000; feature: ENVO:01001002; material: ENVO:01001226; isolation source: single female mite from University of Michigan culture on fish food culture... ...
CCCTCGACCCGCCCCTCGACCCGCCCCACGACCCGCTCCCCGAGGTCCTTCGCCGGCGCAGATTGCCGCCCAGCGACGAGCTCAACAGGAGGCTCAACGACGAGCTCAAGCGGAAGCTCAACGTCGGGCCCTGGCAGAAGCTCAACGCCGAGCCCAAGCGGAAGCACAGCGACAGGCGCAGCAGCGAGCTGCCCAAGCGGCCGCCGCCGCCGCCGCCGCCGCCCGGCGACAAGCGCAGCTGAAGGCTCAGCAGGAAGCGCAAAGGAAGGCCCAGCTGGAGGCACAGCGTCAGGCCGCTCTGAAGGCTCAACAGGAGGCGGCCCGAAAGGCGGCGGCCGCGGCTGCTGCCAAACAGGCTGAGCTCAAGCGGCAGGCGGAAGCCAAAAGACAGGCGGAACTGAAGCACCAACAGGAGCTGGCCAAACAGAAGGCGGCGGCAGCGGCGGCGGCAGAAGCTAAGCGCCAGGCAGAGTTGAAGCACCAACAGGAACTCGCTAAGCAGAAGGCGGCGGCAGAAGCTAAGAAGCAGGCAGAGCTGAAACATCAGCAAGAGTTGGCCAAACAGAAAGCTGCTGCTGAAGCCAAAAAACAGGCAGAGCTGAAACATCAACAGGAATTGGTGAAACAGAAAGCAGAAGCAGAGGCCAAAAAGAAACACGAGGAAGAGTTGGCAAAGAAGAAACAAACAGAGGAGTTGGCTAAGAAAAAACACGAGGAAGAGTTAGCCAAAAAGAAACATGATGAAAAGAAGGACCCAAAGAAACATGATGAAAAAAAAGACCCTAAGAAGCACGACGACAAAACTGATCCAAAGAAGCATGACGGCAAAACTGACCCAAAGAAACACGACGAAAAAAAGAACCCAAAAAAGCACGACGACAAGAAAGATCCAAAGAAAAAAGACGACAAGAAGAATCCAAAGAAAAAAGACGATAAAAAGAACGAAAAAGGTAACCAGCAACAGGAACCCAATTTTCCCAGTCCTGATGTCCCAGATGTTCCACCAGGGCCTTCACCGGACACCCAACCAGGTCCTCAACCTGATCCCCAACCGGACCCACAGCCAAACCCTCAACCCGACCCTCAACCTGACCCACAACCTGACCCACAACCTGATCCTCAGCCTCAACCTACTCCCAGTCCTCAACCGGATCCAAACCCTGACACTTCCGGTCAAATTAGCCTTTCCTGTCCGCTGCTGCCCTTTGACCAGCGCAAACCAGGCGACCTGATGCTCTGGTTCGACGGTGAGACTATCGTTCAGGTGACCCTCGTCTCCTCCTCACCCGACAAAATGATGCACGCCTCGGAAGGTCGTGACAAGCTGATCGAGGAGGACATCGCCGTCATACCAAAGAACAAGGCCGGTGAAGAGCTGGTTCGAGCAGATCAGGTTGCTCGATGCTGATAAAAATAAATATCTTTATTTTGTTTTTAAATAATAAAAACTTGCACTGCTACTACGCTTTACTACACTCAAAGCTTTCCAGCTTAGCCGATTCATATGAGACTTTCACTTTAGAAGAGTATGCTCCTAGCTCTACCTGTGCTGAGCAGTTATAAAGATTTTCCATCATTTGAAGTCCAACTTGTATGGTGAAGTAAAGACTGGCAGAGTAGTGGGTAATGTCAGTTGCTGGATTTAAATCGTTAACTGTGTACAAAGCAGCACCGTTCACCGAGACAATATCTGCTGGCGAGTATTCAGGCTTTTGTTCAACAATTTTTTGGCGAGCTTGCTTGACAAGAAAGTTAATCCGCGGGTCTTCTTGAGCTGATTTGGCCTCATAGCGCAGTACTGCACTGTTGTTTTGCTCAATCAACGAACTGAACAGAAACAACAAAGTAAACGAGACAAAATAATTAATCATTTTGTTTTAGTGTTTGGTTGAAAAATGCTCCCATTTTCATACTGTTTGTTTTATATCCAACTAGTGGAATGTTAATTAGGTTTTTTCTAATTAGAAATAATGGCATTGATGGGTGGTTCAAGGTTAAAACAATAAAAATATTTTTGTTTAAACATATTTTTCAAGTTTTCAAAAATACTTGTTTTATGTTTAAAACTGGCATTTTGTACTTTAAATCTAGTAACTTTAAAACTTTCACTACTTTATTTTTAGTAAAAGGATATCGCCGGCACTAACCGTTGCCCATCTGGCCATTTTGAAATTGTATATGCACATTTTTTTCCCTCAGAGTATCATTGCTGGCAGTGATCGCAAAGTCCACTGACTTTTTATCAATTTCTCTCTCCTGTTACAAGTATTTATCTCTTTTCTCAGTTCACTCTCTCGTGTTTCCCTCCGAAAGACAGCTAAATGAGCCTGATAAAACAAGAGACACTGCTCTCTGCTCTGCTTTGCTCTGCTCTCTGTTGTCAAAAAGCTGCTGTGTAAAACTGCAACAGCAGATTTTCCAGTTAGCAACTCTTCAAAACTGCTCCAAACAGCAAGATGTCCAGCTACAACTCGGCCAAGTTTCAGAAGTTCCTCGACCAGTCGCAGTACACCGCCGCCGGCGTCAAGCGCTACGAGTGGATTTTCGGGCAGACCTTCCTCAGTCCGGGCGGCCTGAAGGTGGTGAAGGAGCTGATTCCAAAGCTAGGTCTGCAAAAGGGCCAAAAAGTGCTGGACATTGGCTCCGGCCTGGGTGGACATGACTTTTACATGGCAGAGACCTACGGGGTGACCATCGACGCCATTGACCTCAGCGAGAACATGATGAACCAGGCGGTGGCGTACTACGACGAGCGACCGGCCATTCAGGGGCTGATCAACTTTCGCCTAGCGGACATTTCAGTGATTGACCTGCCCGAGGCGAGCTATGATGTAATCTACAGTCGAGACACGCTGCTGCACATTCAAAACAAGCCGGAACTGTTCAAGAAGTTCATCAAGTGGCTGAAACCAGGCGGGCGGATTGTCTTTACCGACTACGCTAAAGGCGAGGGCCCCTACACGGAGGAGTTTCTGGAGTACGTCCGGCAGCGAAACTATGAACTCTTCACAAGGGCCGACTACGAGACACTGTTGAAACAGGTAGGCTTCAAAGACGTCGAGGTAACGGAGATCAAAGAGAAGTTTATCGAAACATTGCAAGGTGAGCTGAAGAAACTCTACGAGGGCAGGGAGGACTTTCTCGCCAAGTTCACCCTTGCCGACTTTCAGGCCATTCAAGAGGGCTGGCTGGCAAAGATCAAACGAGCCACTGATAACTGTCAAACGTGGGTGCTGGCCATTGGCCACAAAGAGGCGTAATTTAAAAATTTTTTTTGTTGACTAATTTTTGTATTTTAAACTTTTGTTAATACTAAAAAATTGATTAAAGTTAAAACGATTTCACAATATCTAGCACTAAAAAATTTTCATTTATAATTTAAAGGTTGCATTGTTTAGCTTTTCTTTCAAATCATGGCTCATAACTAATTTATATTAGTTGCAGTGAACTAGTAGCTGGAAATGTTGATCGGTTGTCAACCGTGCACTATTTGCTGGTAACCTAGATCATTTATTTCATCGGTAATTAATTTCTTATTTTAGAGCAAAAAATGATATTTTTACTAAATGCGTCAGCTTCAGTAGCAGCAGATCAAATATTGATCATTTTCTTTTTAGGTAAACACAAAAAGTTTTGCTGACATTGAGCAAAGAGCTTCTAAAGAGATTAGAAGTTGAAAAAAAGTTACATTTATAAGTTTTCTTCAGGACTGGTGTGTTTGTTAATAAGTTCAATAAGTGTTCTCAAGAAAAATGTTTTTTGCTTAGACTAGCACAAACGGCTTTAGCTGAAAACAAACTGAATAAGTGAGTTGAAAATGTGTGTAATCGAGTTTGGGTATGTAAGTGTAGTGCAAATGTTTGAACAACTTCCATCTATATAGAGGAAAAAAAGTATTTCTGTAATTTGACCAATCAAAGAGACAGAAAAAAGAGAAAGAAACAATTCTCGAGAATTTTGAACATAAGGTTTACTTGCTCACTCTGAACTTCTGCCTAAGTTTTCTGTCACACCAGATATAACCGGTGTCAAAAGTAGAGCTTCTTAAGATCGCCTTATACTTTTTTGTTGCACACTTATCGCACAGCTACCAACTTTCAGTGCAGTAATTGATTTTTCCGTTCACTTAGTCGTTTGTTGTTTTGTTTTGCCAAAAGAAAATTTGTTCACTTCACAGTGAGAACCAGTCTTGCAAACTTTTTTACGGCAGTAAAAAAAGATTAAACGGGTGACATGCAATCGATCGTGAAGATGGAGCAAAAATGCACCGTTTGTGGAGGCAAAGCAAGTGGTACACGAGTAGATGTGATTGTGTTTAAATACAAAATGTCTAACAAGAACACCTATTGTTTTTTTTCAAATCATTTTTTCTTCAGGCTTTCACTTTAATCGAATCACCTGTTCTGCGTGCAAGTCTTTCTTTCGGCGGACAGCTCATGAGTTTCATGTAAGTTTAGTGTGCTTTTTACTTTGAACTGTCATTTTCAATTGTTTTTTAACAACAACTGCATTGTACCTTAAAAGGAACTAAAATGCTACAGAGGTGGATCATGTCTGGTGGATCAGCAGAACAGAAAGTACTGCCGCTCATGCCGCCTGGCAAAGTGCTTTCGTGTAGGAATGAATCCGGTAATGACACTTTTTTTAAAAAATAATTTAGTTAAATCTTCTTTTTCACTAAACACGCAACTAGAATCTTATCAACATTTTTGCAGAGAAACAAAGGTCCCCAAACAATTCCTCCTCCTCCTCCTCTTCCTCCTCAGTGAACATCAATCAGAACCTCTTCATCACCAACATCTACGTCCTCAACTACCCAAAGGGGGCGTCCTTGGAGCTGAAGCTGCACGAGCTTGGGCGCCTTTATGAGGTGCAGCACGCCATGGTGAGCTCATTTGCCGATGAAAACCGGTTAATTTCTCTGGGCCGGGCGGCCAGTGTGGAGCAGGTAATGAATGGAGCGGGCTTCAACGCCCGATCTGTAGTCAAATTTTGCAAAGGCGTGCAGGCCTTTGAGGCGATGGTCCAGCAAAATCAGGTTGCACTGCTGAAAGGCTTCTACCCTGAGAAAAGCGCCGTCAGGGTGGCCTACCTCTTTGACCGGAGCAGAGATGGCTGGAATGGACTGGGAGTAAGTCAAAGAGTAGTGACTTTGATAATGTGATTATATTTTATCATCTAGAGTGAGGCAGAAGACTCGGCCATCTTTGTGCAGCTGAACATGTTCCGGAGCTGTCCCCGTCTCACAGGAGAAATGATTGACACCTTTAGGCAGTTTGTGAGCGACCTTCATGATCAGATTGAGGGCGATGAAACGATTAGAGATTTGGTATAGTAGAAATTCTACTTTACATTTTTGTGGTCACTTTCTAAACTCACAACCTCTCCTTTTCCAGATTCTCTGCACCCTCCTTTTCAAAAGTCGGCCAATGCCTCTTTCTTGCCCCGAGTACACCCGTTTTCATTTTGTCTACTACAACTACCTGCTGCGGCGGTACCTGGAAGCGAAGCACCGGTCAGTGGGTGTAGCAGCTGAAAAGTACTTCCGCCTGATGGAGCAGCTGCAGTCTATTGACAAAGTCACTGCCATCATTCGCACCGTTTACGAGGCGCTCGGCCCGCAACGGTTAACTCAAGTTCTGGTGGAGATTTACGGTCTGGAGGAGAAACAGCATCAGCCATCAGCGAACTAGATGATTTGTTGGTGATTTTATTTTTCACTGTACACCTCAATCATAATGTGCGGCACCTGCGTGAGGTCCATCTCGCTGAACATCATCACCTCATTTTCCTTCATTCGCCGCAACAGAGCAGTGAAACTCATCAGCGCCTGGTACTTTTCTTGTCCACCAGCTAAAGTTCCGTACTTATCTACCAGGTACTTCATCAGCAGTGAACTGTACCGAAAGTGGTTGTAGCGCATGTAACCGGGACAAGAGATGGCCTCCCGAGGCGCAAACATCAGCTGGGCAGAAAGCTGAAGTGACGGCGGTGAAAATGTATAAAATAATTGCCTTGAACAACATTCAAAGCACTTACCAGCCCAAAGAGCGTCCAGTCGTTGTCCATCTCCTGTTGAAAGTTTATGTAAAAGTTGATGTACTCCTCAAGTCGCTCCTGGTTTTTTAACTCCTTAAAAACTGACATGTTAATGAATGTGGCTGAAGTGGCGGTCAAACTCTGCCAATAACAAAAAGGAATAGTTCAAAAGTACCAAATCACTTAACAACAAACCTCCACCATCGGATAGCCGTTTTTTGCACGGTCAAAAAGAAAGACAAATCGCGAGAAGAGCATATCAAAGCAATAAGGTTTGACTATTAAAAGTTGATCTTCTCTTTTGAGGCAGGCAAAAGCGGAGATTTTCTTGCAGAACTGCATAAAACAGCGAAAGTACATCTCCGGAACGTCAAAGAAGGCCTTGATGGTGGTTGCTTGGACGACATTCACAACACTTCTCTCGTCAGGAAAGACCTTCATTGCGTCGGTGATCTCCTTGATCAGTTGAAGCTCATAGGTTTTGAGGGGTGATGATGATGATGAAAATGAGGAAAAAGTAGAAATCTTTGGTGGTGATGGTGGTGAAAGCTCAGTTTTAATAAAAGAGGTGGGTGAGTGTTTCAGGTCCTCATTTGTTAGCTCATTGTGAATGGTAAGCTCAAGAAGGCGATCAGGTCTTTTCTGCTGAGGTGTTTGAGCAATACTGAGATTAGGTGAAGATGAAGAGATTGTTGTTGATGATGATGATGATGATAATCGGATATTTGGTTTAGTTGAACAACCTCTAACTGAGGAGAAGCGAGACATTCCTACTTGAAAACACTTTTCTATTCTGCAAAATAGGTTTCAAATGTTAAGTTTTCAGTCTAAAACTCCACTTTTTCTCCGTTTTTTTCATTTACCTGCATTTAGTGCAGCTTCGATTGGTGAGATCAACCGGACAGCTGGACTGTTTTCGGCACTTGAGAAGCTGAAAACTCGGTTAGCTTGGTTGCCAAAAAGATTGATTCTTTTACAAACCTCATTTTTGTTTGAATTCCTGTGAAAGAAGACCTTGCAGCTGAGACAGGTGAGAATGTTGTAGTTGTAGCCGATGGCAAAATCACCACAAACTCTACAAATCTTCTCCTCACTGTTCATCGTATTCATCCTTGTTTAGCTTTGTTGTGCTTCTTTTTCTTCTCAGCTGATCGCACACTACCAGCAACAGCACCACATTTGTCCTCGACTCATCACCAACACAGCAAACTAGTAAGCGTTTTGTTGTTGCTGTTGTCAAATGCTAAGCAAACTTTTTACACTAGTGGAGACATCTCCCATGGCATTTATCACCTCATCACCGTCACCACCACCAAGCTTATCAAGCATTCTACTGGCACAGATGCACTGCACCACAATGACGCCGCCAATGTTGAAAGAGTCACATCGTTACAAGCAGATAAAAAACAGTGCTTTTTCATCGCTTCATGAACTGTACTAGTTGAAGGTATAAAATGAAGCCACAGAAAAGGCACCAAAAAGAACAGTTTCTAATTGTGTCAATTTGAAAGAAACACTGCTCAAACGATACATCAATGATTAATGTTACAAAACGGGTCAAGTCAAGGTTTTCAACAGCTGGGCGAGCACTGCACGTGAGCTGTGTTGACATCTCTAGGCACAGAGACATCACAGTTCGCCGCTTGGTGGCGGTAATGTACCGCCATATTTTCTTTTTAGCGAGACTTTTTTTATTTTATTGCAATAAAAAATATCATATGTTGATTCACTAAAAAATGCCAGGCACTATTTTGTAGGGCACTAGCTGACGGTAGTCATTCCAGTATTTTTGGTATTTTAAGGCACACTTGTTGTCATCTCGAAATGTCCGATGAACCAGGGTTGTAATGATAATTAGAAGAAGAACATGCGGGAGAATGCTTTCAGTCGGCAGTGCCATTGCCAAAAATGTCACCGATTCACTGAGGTAATTTGGATGACGAGAAAAACCCCAGTATCCAGAGGCCAGCAGAAGAGATGATTGCTCATTGCCGTACTCATCTCGATACTTGGCTTTTATTAACTTTGGTGATCGTCTCCAAACGGTACACTGTCCGTCAGTAAGTCTAGTGTGAATTCGTTGGGTGTCAATTTTGTAAGTAGCGAGTAAAGACACAGAAAATAGAACCAAGGATGTGACTTGAATGGGCACATTCAACTGTTCATTTGGCAAACTGTTGACCACTAAAAAAGTGCTCGGCAAAGTGTAGAAAACAGGTACGTGAACAAAAACGCCGTAAGTAAGAATAAACCCTAATCGTTCAGAAGTGATGTCAAAAGAGTGCATGTACCCGTCTTCCCAGAAGCAGGATTTAGCAATGTATGCAGTGGGCAGAATTGTGACAATGCTCATTTGCCAGTTAAACTGACCTCTTAGCTCATAGTTGGCTTTCCAAGCCGTCAACACAATTAAGTTCCAGAGAAGGTGAAAGAACCTAGAGTTGAAGAGAATCTTAATGTTAACTGAAGGCAGTAGATGCGGATACAATTCAATGCCACAAAAATAATCAAAGATTGGGTTTCCACTTGAGTTGTGCTCTCCTTCATCAGGTGCAATGTGTCCTTTCACAAAGAGAGCCATTGAAAGTGTTACTGCCCATAGGATGAGAACACCAATGAATGTGGAGAACTTGTAGTACAAGTGCAGTACTGAATAGTGCCAAATTAATGGTACAGTAATGGACAGTGAAAGAAGGTAGAACATCCACCCACTGTTGCAGTACTTGGGCCGATAGTTTGAGCGTGTCGGCGGACCGTAGTGAATTTTGCCAGGAAGAATCATCATCGTCACCAATGACCAGATAAAAATGACACTCACAATTATCCAACATTCAGTATCGATCCTGTAAAAAATTAAAATGCAATTAGAGTAATCTAATAGACTTCAAATTACTAATACCAGTCAACGCTTGACCATGCTGAGCATAGCGTTTTAAAAACAGTTTTGTTTTCGAAAGTTTTTCCAATGTTTCCTTGGTAATGAACAATAATGTACGATAATAGGATTGCTGAATTTGGAGAAATGATCATAATAAAAAGTGGAAACAAAGTTTTATAAACTACTTTTTGGTTAACACAATTTTTAAATATTGTCATTTTCTTTATTTTTAGTTTCAAAAAAATAATTTTAAATTAAAAATAAAATGTTGAGTAATTTTATATTAATCTGTGTTTTATAATAAAATACTTTTTGGTTTTTTGAAAATTTTATTTTTAATGTAGTGCACACATTCTTTTTTATTTGTTTTGCTTGATTTGCAAATTTTGAAAACATGCGCAAAATTGATAGCATCGCTTCTATCCATTTTATTACGCATCTAAAATGAAATGATAATATGTTAAAAATCAATTTTAAAACAAATATTTGACAGTTTTTATTCAGTGCATTTCAGCGAACGCACTGTTTAAACTAAAAATTTTTATTTACAAAATTTTAAAGTTACATTAGAATAATCCAGGCACTATTCGATATTGAACAAGTGTTTTATACTCTTGCCAGTATTTTCCATATTTTTGTGAGCATTTTTTGTCATCGCGAGTAGTTCTATGAATTGGCATGCATAAGTTAAAAGTGATAAAGATGTATGCTAGTAGATTGTTAGTGGGCAGAACCATGGCCAGAAAACCTGTCCACTCAAAAAGGTAGTTCATATGTCTGGCTAGGCCCCAGAATCCGGAAGCCAGGAGAATGGTGTTTTTCTTTTTTCCCAATGCATCAACGTATTTAGGACGTATCAATTTTGGTGCGCAACCCCACACAGTACATTGTCCATTGCTTTGACGAACCCTTCCTCGTTGTGTGTCTGTAAGGTAGGACAACACAACTGACGCCAGGCCCAGGACAAAAGAAAACTGCGATATGATCTTATTGCCATCATTTTGCTGGCAGTTTCCAACTAGAGTAGTATTTGGAAGATTGTACATACTGGGCACAAAAACTATACAACCCCATGCAAAAAGAAAGCCAAAACGTTCAGTGTTGCTGTCAAATGATTGCATGTACCCATCTTCCCAGTAGAAAGCTTTAGCAAGGTACACAGTGGACAGAAGAGTGACGACGTTCATTTGCCAGTCAAACAAGCCACCTGTTAGCTCATAGTTGGCTTTCCAGCAGACCAAGGCAACCAGCTGCCAGAGGAGAAGAGAGATTCGAGCGTTGATGAGCACTTTTAGGCTGACATTAGGCATCAAGTTTGGGTAGGTTTCAATGCCAGCAAAGAAGTCAAAAAACGGATTGCCAGTGGAGTCATGTTCTCCAGGGTCAGGCGAAATGTGAGCTTTCACGTACACGTAAACTGCCAGTGTCACTCCACAGACGTTTAGGATGCCAATAAAAGTTGTAAATTTGTAGTAAAGATGTAGTACGGAAAAGCACCAGATTAAAGGAACTGAGAAAAGCATTGATAAAAGGTAAAAAGACCATGCGTTGTGACGGTATTTAGGCCTAAACGTTGCTGTTTCAGGACCGTAATACCAAGAACCAGGAAGAAAAAGCATAGCCAGAAATGACCAACTAAAAACGACTCCCACTATAAGCCAGCACTCAATGTCAAACCTGTGATTGGAAATAATGCAAAGTTTAGAAGTTATCGCCCACACATTGTTCAACAATTTTACCAATGAATTTGGGCCATTGCAGAAATAAATGCTTCTATAATAGTTTCACTTTTAAAAAAATTTCGAATGTTGCTTTGATACTGTACTACTATGTACGACAACAAAATTGTTGCATTTGGGGAAATGACTATTAGACTTAACGGAAAAAGAGTTTCTTGATAAACTTTTTGATGCAAAACATTTTTAAACATTGTCATTTTTTATAATTGACACTTTTTTAACAAAATAGTTTTATCAAAACTTTATATTTTTAACAAAATGTGATGGTCGTAAAATACCCATCTAGCTTGCGCGTGACGTTATTTTATTTTTAATTTACAAAACAAGCATGATTAGATTGAAAGTGCATATTTTTCAAGTTAAAATTTTTTATGCTGTCATAAGATATTATCACAGCAGATTTGCATTCCTTGCATACAATTTGATGTAAAAAAATTTGACTAAATTAATTTTTAAATAATAATTTAAAGATGCGTTTAAAATAAAAAAATCATAAAAAAGTATTTTTAAACAATAAAAAACAAAAAATTTTATTTTGTTTGTTTTACGCATTTACTTGTCAAGTTCAGTCATTTGAAAATTTACAATTTTATTTTAATAGTCAACTATTCGTTTAGCGCAATTTTGTCGATTGCTAATTGAGTTTGTTTTTCGGACAAGTAAATACAGTGCAACTAGACGAAACAAAATTAAATTAAAAAGCAACATTCCAATATTAGGCAGGTAGTGAGTTTCATCAATGGACATTGAGTAAAGTATTGCCTGAATTTGGCCCTCTTGACACCGCCCAAAACCGTATTGAAGCAACATAAGTGACTCAAAGAAGAACCTTGTTATGGAAAAGTTAGCCATCAGCTGCCAAAAGTAGTGCATCTCTACAACGGGAATGATGAAATTGCCAATAAGGTTGTAGATGAGGTAGACGGCCACAAGCACTACTGTCTGTACAATCAAACTGGAACTGCCAACGAGAAGGTTTATGATGTGACCTACACTGGCGGTGCTTACCGCAGAAAGTGTCAACAGAAGGACAGCATGCCAGTAAAAAATGTGTTCAGTGACTGCTTCAAAGATGTCCAGTATGTACATGTAGAGAAGAATTATCGGGAAAAGTGGCACCAGCTCTGAGATAGATTTTACCAAGTACCATGAGCCAGATGAATAAACGCCATTTCTATGTTCACTTTTAAAAAGCTCATATTCTCGGGAAAAACTCAGTGATGTGTTGATAAGAATGAACAACTGAAAGAGAATGGCGTAAAAGTAGTTGTAGTAGAGATTGTCAATCAGCATCAATTTTTTGGCCAACTGTTTAGGGGTTTTCTCACTACAAGCGCTGTGATCGTCCTCAAGGTTAAGACATCCGTTTTCAGTGGCAACCTGATCTGAAAAAAGCAGTCTAAGTGAAGTTGCAAAAATTAACGAGGAAACAAAGAAGAAAAGCCACTCTTTCCAGAGATAAGCAACGGTGTAAGATGCAAATCGGCGACTTAGAGTAAGAACAGAGTGCACCATGAATCGAGGTCGATTTGACTGAACACCATCTGGAGCCAATGTGGTTTGATCAGCTATTTCATCATTATATTTCGTGATTTTGAACTGTTGATCAGTTATTTCCACCAGCAGTTTTGTTATGCAACTATCTTTGCAGCTCAGACATGACTGCTTAATTAACGTCTCAATCGGAAATGGTGATGAGTGCACTAGTTCAGGTACTGTGCCAAGATGCTGCTGAATGGATTCTGAAGGACCGAAAAATATGGCTACTCCTCTTTTTGCTAAAGCATACACAGAGTCAAAAATAGTAAGCACTTCAGATGTCGGCTGATGAATGGTACAAAAAATAGTCAGCGGATGAAAAGTGGTCAGTCGTTTTAGCGCTCGAACAACCATTTCTGTAGAATTTGAGTCCAGACCACTTGTGATTTCATCAAAACAAACCAAATTAGGCATTTTCAGTGCCGTCAATTCAATGGCCACTTGAAGGCGTTTTAGTTCTCCACCAGAAAGGTACTGTACAGCAGTGTCAGCCGCACTCTGAAGACCCAGTTCGTTTAACCATCGAAGGGCAATCGAATAGTGGTCAATCAACTGCTGACCACCGCCATTTCTCAGTTGTGATGAGTACTTGAGCAGCTGCATTGTAGTCAGACCATGCATTAAGTTACTGGTAACGTTTTGAGCTATAAAGCAAGTATTGATAGGCGTGAATTTGCTTAGGTAAATGGAGGTCTCTCGTGTCAATCTTGTTTTGCACTGGCCATTCAAAACTCGAAGTAGTGAGGTTTTTCCTAATTTAAAAAATATGGTTTATTAAGTTTTGCATTTTTGTACATTTTTACAATATTACCTGCTCCTGACACGCCCATTATTGCAATAAGATTATTAAAACGAACTGCACCAGATATGTTGTTCAATATTAGATTTTTTTCATTAGGCTGAATGTTTTCGAGTAATGAACTGCTTTTCATAAGGCTCAAGTTGTTCCAAGCAATTAGTATTTTGTGTTTTGTAAACTGCATTAATTTTTTTCTTTCGTTGTCAATAATGTATGTTTTGCTGTTAAAATCACTCATTTCAATTGAATTATTCATTTTCAGCCCACAACTTTTGCTGTTTTTAAGTGTTGACAAATTAACAACTTTTGTTTGATTGATTTTTGAGCGCTGTGATTTTGCTGAAAATCGCCAATGGAAAACCGCTAGAGTGCTGACTTTCAGGAGAACCACATTGATTAGACATCTCCACACGTATTCAGCCAGACGATTTTCCTCAATGTTGTAGTCGATAAGCACCCAGGAGTACTGCGTTGCTGGGTCACATCTGTCGATGCCAAAGATGGAGTAGTAGAAACCTCGAACGGCAAAAGCCAAGGCGAGTACCTCTTCAAGCTGTATCATCAACCAGTTATCCATGCGTTTAAACTGAATGTGCATACCATTGAGAAGACTTAGCGTGGAAATGGTCAGCTCAGTGGCAATCAGCGCTACTGTAGGCCAGTCGGCCAATAAGGCTCCCACAAAGTGGCCAACCGCCTGGCTGTAAATGGCCACCAGCCAGAAAAAGGTAAGGAAAACGGTAAAACGGATCACATTAAACTGATAGTCATCGATTGCATGCTGACACGAGGCAAAGTATAAGTAGATTGCCAGGAAAACGGTTTTCAGCGTCACTTCCAACAGACTGACCACTGCACAGGAGGAAAAGAAAACGTCCACATGGTACCAGCCGTTTCGAATTTCTGACTGAAACATTTTGATGTATTTGGAGTAGAACGTTGTACTGGTGATCATGGTCACAATGTGGACTATTAAAATACAGTACTGCAAAAACACGGCATTTTCTTTTGCGAGTTTGTCCTCACGAAATCGTTTTTCGTTGATGCATTCAACTGCAGTATTATTTCTGGTTGCATTCACCAGAAAGTAACAGCCAGATGCAGTGCTCATTTGTGTATCAAAAATAGTGCAAAGAATGGTATAAAAAAGAAGAAGAAAAGCTAGACTAAAAATTTGATACTGTATCTGGGCGACAAAGGTAATGCGAAGTTGTCGGATAAGGTGAGTGATCAAATTACTAAAGAGAAAAGTATTTTTCTGCCAGAGAACAACTTGTAATTTTGATTTTATGTTTAATTCAGCCAATTTTTGTTTGGCAAAACTGCTATTTGCAAGTTTTATCGTTTTGTCATCAGTTAAACCTAAAATTGTTTTTTAAATTATAATTCATTGGACGAGAAAAATTTAAAACTTACCGTTACAAGCAATTTTCAATAACATTTCTATTGGCGGTTGATCATTGGCAACTTTTACGCCTAATTCCTTTTCCAGTGTCAATCTGATATTGTTGGGAGTTCCATCAAACACAGTTACCCCTCCTTTAGCAAGGACGTGCAAAACATCAAAAAGTTGTAGTATTTCATTATTTGGTGAATGAATCACTGCAATGACAGTTATCTTCTCGTTAACGGCTAAACTCTTTAGACAGTGCATTACTTGAAAAGCTGAAAAACTATCGAGCCCTGTTTTGAGTGATTATAAAAACATAATTAATTTCAAAATGGCAATAAACTGCAACTCACCAGTGCTAGGTTCATCAACAAAAAGGTAGGCAGGCGGAACTAGGGCCATCATCTCTTGGGCGATTGCCACCCTCTTTACCTCACCACCGCTACACTGATGCAATGGTCGAGAAAGGAGATCAGCAGACAACTGCAAGCTGACCATTGTTTTCTCAATTTGCTTCTCGATGTCAGTTTTTCCCAGTATGTTGTCATTTTTGAACTGAAATGCGTAGCGCAGAATCTGCCCCACAGTTAACTCACTTACGATGCTCTCATGAACGTGCTGGCCGATGTAGCAGGCGGACACTGGCGATGCATTCGGGTGAAAGTAATCAACATGTCCACTACAGTGCCCACTGGTGTTGCTGCCACTGAGCACATTGAGCAGGGTCGTCTTGCCGGCGCCGCTCTCGCCCATTATTCCGTTCAAACCACTGGAAAACTGTCCGCTGCAACACCGGAGAATGATCTTCTCGTTCCATTTCCACTGCCGAGACCACTGGAGCACTTTGACAGACAGATGACGCCAACTGATGGTCACTTCTTTGGAACAATTTTTCATGTTTTTATGTTTTTAATATTTCTGGTTATTCAAACTGGAAGCAAATGAAAACAACTTTTTGAAGTTGCATTTGTCGTAAAAATACGGCCTTGAAAAGTGTAATTTATTCAAAAAAAATAAAACAAATTGAAATTTATCTTGTGATTTTCTCATGATAAAACAAAAACGTAATTATGTGCTCAAAAGAGTTATTTTTTATTAAAAGACAGTTTCAGTGCATTTGTAAATTGTAATTTTAGTACAGTTAGATTATTACCTTGAACAAAGAAGCACTGCATAATAAAGTTTGCAAAAGTAGTTGCGTCAGGCAGAAGCAGTTGGCCACTTCTTAGTTGTAGCTCAGCCTGAAGTATGTCAGCAGTGCTCGACAGACTTTTCAATCAAAATAAATTGACAAAAAAGGTACGATAAAATCACATTTTTGTTTTCATGACGATTGTGCCAGCCGTACAATCGCCTCCGCCGCCTTCTCCGTAGACCGGCACTGCTTCAACCGTTCAGAGACCACTTCCAATCGTTTGTACATATCTTTATCATTGACCACCTTATCAATCAGCCCCAGCAACTCCTCAGGCGGACATTTGAAGGCGTTCACCCGGTAGCCGAAACCTTTCTCTTCGATGCGCTGCGCATTGTCGTACTGGTCGGCGAAAAGTGGGTTGATTATCAGTGGCCGACCAAAGAGAAGGCCCTCGAGAACCGAGTTGTTGCCGCCATGAGTGATTATCAGGTCTACCTTGGGAAGGATGGCAATTTGTGGGAGGTGCCGCCGGCCCCAGACGTTGGGCGGCAGAACAATTTTTCCCTCATTTGGCCCGAAAACGACGATAAAGCGGTGTTGAAAGCGGGTGAACATCTCCACCAGGCGTCTCATTAGCCGCAGATCTAGAGTGAATAGAAAAAGATCATAGCTTCTCAGCAGTGTTGATAAATTAAACCACTTTTTAGGTACCTGCACAGCCCATGCTGCCCATGCTGACGTAGACTAGTTTCCCAGGAAGGGCGGCCAGCGATTGGGGCACCTCCCACACTGCATCACTTTCCATGGCAGAGCTGCGAATGAAGTGATCAAAACGGATCCACTTTTCTGGTAGTGGGCGAATGTCGAGGTAATCTAGCTCCAGTGGGTAGGCGTAGATGTTCAGGTGGGGAGAGGGGTGAAAGATGTAGCCCTCAGGAGGTGGGTCTGTTAGTCCGTGCTCCTTCAGCGCTTCGAGGTACTTTTCAATGGTGGGGCCGTAGTGGTCGTTGAATTTGTCCTCAAATAGTTTCCATTGTGAGCGATCGCCGTTTGTTGGGTAGCCTGAAGGAAAAGGATTGGTTAGTTTTGTTGGGTCAAGATTTAAAGTAATGGCTCTAAAGTACCTGAACCACCTGGGGGCGTGTTCTCACATGGAATCACCGTCAGCGGGCCGGCACTGACCATCTGCACCCACACTCGCCCACTGCGAATGATGGCCGGCACTGAGGTGTAGTTGTCGGTGATGATCACGTCCGGTTTCAGCTGCTTAATGATCTCCCGCAGCTGATCATCAAAGTGCAGGCCATTCATCACCAGCTCCTCAAACTCCTGAATCGCCTGGTGACCGGCTTTGTAAAGAGAGTCCTCCGGCAGGACGTCCTCAATCAGCCGCATCGAGTTGAGCCAGTACTCGTTTGGCCCCAGGCCCTCAGGCCGCGTGTGGTCAGTGTAGAGCACCTCCTCGAAACCGTGTTTCACCAGTTGACCGGTCCAAGAGCGTTCCAGAGCAAAGACTACCTGGTGGCCACCGGCGAGCAGTTTCTCGGCAATGCCAATGCACGCATTGATGTGTCCCGTAGAGTCCAGTGGGTAGAAGAGAATCTTCAGTCTTCTTTGGGCAGTGGTGGTGGACATGTGTGTTGGTTTTGTGGGGTTTGGCAATTTCAAAACAAACTGTGTCGTTTCTCTTATTCAGTATCAAATGCAAAAGTGAGTGAAGACAAATGTGTGCGTGTGCTTGTTTTGCAGTTTTGCCCAAGCCGCTAGCAACCACCGCCACACACTAAACTAATGACTTAGTCCTTGAGAGGGCATTGATTAGACTGGGAAATGACGGCTCGTGAGTAGGATAGGGAGAGAAAGCCTCTACTATTTTGCAAACGCAAGAAAGAGAAGAGCTGTCTGTCTGTTTTTAGCCATCTGGCAAAGAGATGTGAAGAGATGCACAGAGCGGCAGACAAGTAACAGAGACAAGTGACAGAACAGATCGAGACATAAGCGCTGTTGTGTTTTCAGCAGTGAACTGTTCTAGGCACTCCATCACATGACAACAGTACAGTACAGCACACCAAAATTGTACAATAGTTGTGCAAGAGTGGCACCACCACTGATCTGCCAACTTTGACTGACCAATTGCATATTGTACTGTACTGTACTAAACTGACAGCTGGTTACACTTTAGATTGCGTAGAGGATGCTGCTGCTGCTGCAACACAGAAAAAAGATGAAGAATGAGGTCACGGAAGTGGCAATTGAATTCATCTGCTTTTTTATCAATTACTGCAATGCAAGAAAAACAAGTTTTTTGCAAACAAGTCTTAAGTTTAATAATTCTTGCTCAAAACAATGTCAATTGCCAAACGGATCAGTAAATAACAAAATACTAAACTAGTAAATGCGGTGCTTAAAGTGTGACTAACACACATTTGAGTTGCAGTTTAGAAGAAAGACTCTGGCAAGTGCAATCTGCGGTCATTCGAACTATCATGCTTCTCTGTTAACACTGTACCTTCCAATCAGGCAGATTGCTCCTCGTTTCTCTTTCTTTCCACCTCAACTGATACAGTTCCATCCTTCTCTCATTAGAGTTTGGATGACGATCGAACGACCTAAGGAATACAAACAACAACTCAATCGATACAACTGAATGCATCTTTATAAAAAGGTGATGATGAATAAGTGCTGTTTGACTGACAGTGCCGTATTTTTAATCCTTCTGTGTTGCAAAGAAAACAAAAATGGCTCCTCGGAGAAAACAACAGCAACAGCACCTTGGTTCAATGTGTTGCCACATTTGTGGGGAAAAGGCAATTGGCATCAACTTTAAAGTGCCTTCATGTATGAGCTGTAAGGTCTTCTTTAGGAGAAATGCTCAACGAAGCGATAAGGTAACAAAAGCTTTTTTTAATTTTCACAAATTTTAATTTTAACAATTTTTTCCCTGCAGAAGTTCAAGTGTGAGTTTAGCAACTCTTGCACTATTAACGCGATTACACGCAAGTTTTGCAGCAAGGTAAAACTATGAAATACAATTTTGTTCAAGAAATTAAAACAGTTTAATTAATTGCAGTGCCGACTGAGCAAATGCTTCTCCGCGGGAATGAAACCGGTAAGGAACATTAGAATTTAACCTATCAAACATTTTACTTAACAAATGTTTTAAACTATAGGAATACATTTGCGCAGGAAAACCAAGAAAACAAGTGAACAAACAAAAAGCTTCAAGTTACAAGGCAGTTTCTGACACTGATTCATCTGACGGAAACACCCAAATTGACGATGCTGAACTAACTGAGTCATTTAGCGAATCGAGTGATGAGGCGTACAACCACTTTTCAACGCCCAGCTACCTTTCCGACGACTGCCTTTTTCAAGACCTGGAATCCATGTCAAACTTTCTCCTTCAATCATCTCCTGACACTGATTTTGACTTTGACTTTGACTTTGAAGTTGAATCAAAACTACCATATGAAAGTTCCCCGCCTCAAACTGATAAGCCTTTTTCAGAGGCAACAAACACAACCACCACCGCCACCGACTACTTTACCACTCTTCTCACTACTCCTCAAGTCGAACTACCTCAAGTTGATCCTCTCATTGAATCACTGTCGCCCGTTCAGCCCCACCAAATCACCCCTCTCTTCACTTCCATCGGCTTTTCCGTTCGGGAGTTTACCTTTACGGAGAAGTGCCTCCTCCAGGAGCTTTCCAACGCCTGCTCTGTGCTGCAGAATCCCTACCGCTCGCTGAGGCACATCTCCGCCGAACAGAACAATCTGCTGAACATCAGCCTCATTAGTGAGCACTTTTTGCGCCGGCTAGTGCAAATGTGCAGCAAACTGGACGGTTTTAGAGCGCTAGAGCCGGTTGATCAGAAGGCAATGCTGAGGAGTAGTTTGCTGGAGATGACCGCCATCAGATCGGTTCTGATGTACAGCGACGACCGTAAAGCCTGGCTCACTGTTGACGTAGGTTTTTAATTTTGTTTTTTGCAAACAGTTCTAACTTTTTTCTGCCTTTTTCAGGACGTCAACAAAACGACGGCCATTGTGCCAATGTCCCTTTTCAGGCCCTTCTGCCTCGTGCACCCCTACCACCGACACCAGGCATTTCCTGAATTGTTTCGAACCGAGTGGAAACGGGACGAGCACATTTTCAATCTCTTGACAGTGCTTGTCCTTTTCACCTCTCGTCCTCAGTACCAAAAGGCAGATCAAGTCTCGGAGCTGTACAACCGCTACAGTCGCCTCCTCCTTCGGTACTGCCTGGTGAAGTACGCCACCAGCGGCGAGGCGGAAGAGGCGTACCGGAAGCTGCTGGCAGGAATCGAAGAGATGAGGACGCTCAATGTGGACGTGGTCAACTTTTATCGGGAGTACAGGCAGATTTTCAGAGGGTCGCCCGTCTTTGATGCTCTGCTCGACTTTGAAAATTCCTCATCAGTTGTTTTTGAGGATAAAAAAACAAAAGAGATAAAAAAAGAAAAAGAGGAGAAGAAAAAGAAGGGCGATTTTAGGTTGTGCAAAAGTAATTTGCAAATGGATGATTATCTGCTAGCAGTGGTTTGCTAAAAATATAAAATGCCAGCATTATCATGCCGCACCAACTTTTTTTTATTTTTATCACTTTTAATCTTACGATTTTGATATAGTTTTTGTCTACTTAAGCCAATCTGGAAGTTTACCTAAAAAATTAGTAGTTGCCAAAAAATGGAGCCGTTTTTACTAAAAAAGTGTTGTCTTACCTAACTTTTACAAAGTATCAAAACTATTAAATAAATTTTTTATTACATGAAGAAACTGACCATTTATAAAACTAAAGGGCCATTTAAAAAACACAATAAGTTTTACTTGAACACTTGGTGTACAACTGTACACCGTTTGCCCGTCTGTCTCAGTGTTTATCAAAGAGACCTTTTGAATCAGAGTGAGACATTATCTCATCACTTGAAAAGGCTAAAGTATCACCAACTGCAACAAAAAACAAGTCTCGACGACGTTTGAAATCGGACAAACGGCGGTTGTGTTCAAAGTTTACATCATTTGGGGCTGTTCTCTTTTCTTTTCACGCCTGACAGTGTTAAAAGTTTTCTTTTTTCCTCTTTCTTCACTTTTGATTAAGCCACCACCAACGTCAGTACGTTTTTTGACAAAAAAGTACTGTGATTTTCATCTCACTATGCTTCAGCACTAAACTGATGATCTCCCCTTTCTAACTTGGTGTGAGAGAGACTACCTCTACATGTCATCTCGGACAACGCCAGTTTCCTCGGACTGTTAACTGCTGCTTACTGTTGGTGGCTTGCACTAGTGGTGCTGATGACAGTGGTAGAAGCGCCGCCAGCTGATAAAAATTTCCCTCGCACTTGTTCTCTCTCGCATTATTTTTTATTTTGTTGATACCGCTTGCTCTTTCTTTCTGGCTGCCAGTTTATCTGAAGAGAGCTTATATTTCTACCACCACCACAGCCACCACAGCCGCCAACAACAGGCACTCTCCAGTCAGACCATTCTGTCGAACCGAGGGTGAAGTACCCTCGCCACCACCAGCCAGTCAGTCTGTTATCAGTGCACAATTCACTACAAATCAACTCGGAAAAACTGAAAACCCCAACCAAAAAGCCACCAATACCGTTGATAGAGCTGTTCAGTGTGTGTTGCCACCTCTCCACTGAGAGGTCATTGCTGCCAACGCTTTCCTCTTGTGTCACCCCAGTGTACATTTAATATATTTTTGTTTTGAAATAAAAAACAAAGTGTTGAAAAATGGTTCGAAAAAGCAAATCAAAACAGCGACCGGAAAATTGTCTGATTTGTGGAGACAAGAGCATTGGCATAAATTTTAACGGTAAAAATTTATTTGATGGCAAAGATTTGCAAAGTGATAAAATCAATACAAACCTTGTTTTTAATTTTTCTAGTGCCCAGCTGTATGAGTTGTCGTGCTTTTTTCCGTCGAAATGCTTATCGAGAAGAGGTAAGTAAAATGTCTTGTTTCTTACCATATCATTTCAATTAGCAACAACATTCAATATTTGTCAACACCAGGAAATGAAGTGCGCTTTTAGTGACTCTTGTAAAATTGATCAAATAACGCGTAAATTCTGCACCAAGGTAAAATTGTGAAATATAAACTTGTTCAAAAAATTAAAACAATTTAATTGTTGACAGTGCCGTTTAACTAAATGCTTCCAAACCGGAATGAAAAAAGTAAGCGAACAAACTTTAAAATTAGTTTTTATTTTTTATTTGTTATTTTAAAAAACCAGGAATGGATCCTCACCGAAGAGGAAAAACAGATGTACAAGGAAAAGATCATCCGCAACCGTCTTCGCCGAGAGCAGAAGGAAAAACTGGAGAAAATTGACAAGAAAGCAAAGAGAAGGAAAAAGTCGCGCAAATCGTCCACTTCAGTCTCTGAGTGCTCAATGTCTAGTCGATCATCTTCTACCTCATCTTCATCCTCATCCTCTTCAACCTCAGAAGACCCATCTTCACCAGACGGCTTCTTTGTGCCAAATTTTGCCTTAGTTCAAAAGTCGAAAACACCAGAAACGCGGTCTTATCAACATCAACAGCACTACCCTCTGCTGTCTGCTCCTTCAGCAGCAGTAGCAGCAGTCAACTTGGAATTGTACAGCACACACCAGTCTTCTGATAAAACAAGACATGCCTTTTTAGGCTACGTCGACCCAATGATGACAGGAATGGCAGCATCGCCGCCGCCGCCACAGGAAACCATTGATCCGTCGTTACTACCGATGTTGACAGATAACAGCATAGGCTTTGATGGCGGCTTCTTCTTCAACGACATCGACGATGATGATCCGCTGAACATGATGGATGACCTGCTGAACTACGTCACTGCGGAAGAGCACTGTCACCCGTTTGGTGATAGCGATGACTTTTTGTTTACTTCAGTCACAACCGCAGCTTCAACTGACCAGCCCTGGTCCATCGTCGACTTAGACACCAATCAGACGAAGGTGGTCAACCGAGGAAACTCATCATCTTTGGAAAATTCAAAGTTTTTAACTCCCATTTTACCTCAAATCACCAACACCTCTTCTGCAAATGATGCCGACTACTTCCTCACCTCACTCACTTCCTCAAATGTCAGTGAAGAAGAGCC
>JAALOO010000955.1_pt1 | contig 22604 bp, 24 predicted proteins | sample 7257641 | NCBI WGS metagenome assembly JAALOO01 (sample SAMN14085613, study PRJNA598686) | mite metagenome | biome: ENVO:01001000; feature: ENVO:01001002; material: ENVO:01001226; isolation source: single female mite from University of Michigan culture on fish food culture... ...
CAGACTGGCAAAGTAATAAGCGGGCTTTTGCCCTACCGGGCCGCCCGCCAAAAGATAATGAGGGGGACAGCTATCATCAGGCGATTGGCAGAAGATTGAAAGAACCAATTGAAATTGAGAAAGATTGCTTCATTTTGCTAATTTGTGCAGCATTAGTACAAACTTCACCAATAAAAGCTTTCTCAGAAGAAAACGAAATCGCAAAGTAACAATCAGCCGAAGGAAAAGTGCACTAGAAACGTTTTGCGTCACACCAAAGCAAAAGAGGACGCTTCTGATATAAACTCACCGAGCCAGCTTGACAGTCAATCGAGCAGATCTTTTCTACTAGTTTTGTCACTTTATCACAATGTTTGAGTAGTTAATTAAAAAAAGCTTTTTTAATTGCCCATCTTGTAACATCAACAAACTGAAAAAAACAAGATGGAGTCATCATGCTGCATCAAAGTGTCGCCATTTCAACTTTTGACCTTCTCACTGATCTTTTTTGCCCTCTACCATGTTTATGATGCGTCATTTGAAGAGGACCAGTTAAACCAAGAAGCCAACCGTCTGGGTATAATATGGTTTTGATAACTTACAAATTGAAAACATATAAACAAAGTACATTTTACATTTCATCGTTCTTAAATTGTCCTTTTCAAGGTTTATGTTACTAAATAATTAGTCAAATCACTTGTTTTTTGCCCTCATCGCCATCATCTTTTTCATCATTTCTATCTTATCTTTTTTCAGGCGTTTGCATCGTCACTGATGACCACTTTGTGAGGGAGAACTTTGGTGGCAACAAAGATGCCGCCTTCAATCACATTATCCACCTGTTTCAGGCAAAGAAAGAAACGCTGGAGAACATCTTCAATCACACTTTTGGCTTTGATTTGCTGGCAATTAAACTGGGCCATCCGGCCTTCAGCCAAGTTGACCTTGAGCAGCAGACACCGACCGGCGTGATCAACGTCACCGAGCTGAAGTCTTCCGTCCGCCTGCGTGAAGCCTTATCGACGGAGCTCTTTGCCTACCCGCTGGTGCTCTACCTGACCAACCGAGCCTTCTCCGATGGACATTATGGTCTCAAACTAGGCTCGGCCGACTCACCCCCGCACAACCTGGTGGCCGTCAGCCTCAATGGACTTGGTCTTCAAAATGGAAGCTTCAGTGAAATTGGGCTTGGCAGAAAGCGAAACCCCTCAAAGCGGCTTTTAATTTTGCTGATTCACGAGCTGCTGCACGGCGTGGGCGTTCCGCACAGCAACAACACCGACAACGACCTGATGAAGGAGTTCAGTCCAGTCGGCCTGGTAAGTCTAATGTTTTGAGGTAGTGTTTTGGTGAACAATTTTATTGATCAAAATATGGTTTTTTTAATTCAGAACATGAGCGACAACACTAAAACCGAGGCTGAGATGCTCTTTCAGGCGGCGCAGGATGAAGGACTTCTTTCGCCGCACGACGACACTGTACGACTGGTCACCTACTCTGATGATGGACAGCCAAGCGAGAAGTCGGTCAGCTACCAAAATGTGGTGGAGTACATGCTGGAAAGACAGGCTGATAGGCTTCCTTTTTGGACTCGAATTTGTGAGTGTATTTATAGTTTGAGTTGGTTTATTTCATTTGCCACGATTAACACTGGTACTTTTTACACAGGGGAATACGGCTTCCGACAGCACAAGTTCCTTTGGTTGAGTGCCATTTTAGTGACCGCTTTGATTTGCGTTGTTCTCTGTGTCTGGAAATGGCCCACAAATGCGCAGGAAAATGAAAATGAAGAGGGGGAGAGAGTGGAAATGCCACCTGTTGAACCATCCCAAGATCATCCAAGTGTTTCCATTATTATTTCACCTGATCTGACTACGTCCATGAGCGATATGGTGCACATACTGTCTGCTGAATGCTGATATAATCATTAGAAAACATATGTAGACTACATTTTTCTTTTAAATTTCTCACTTTAGATTCTCATGCCCTTGCTACTTTATATTTATTTTTACAACTACCATATTTAACCAAGTTGTTAAGTATGGGTCAAACGTCTTTCACTTTCTCACCTTGTATTATACTCATTTTTGACAATAAATTATGAAATTATTTAAAACTCAATCTAAAAGTGTAGCTTTAAAAATTGCTTTCCACACTTGCCGGGCTTTTAGGTGCACATCAAAAACGTTTGGCAAACGTATTTAACAGACGACATCATCAGGCGTGAGCGCTTTTTGCGCTGAACACACATTGGATGCACACAACAACAGTTTTTACTTAGTTGCTGATGCTGTTGCTGTTATCAGCTTATCGAGCAATAGCTGAAAGCTGGAATAGAAAGTCGTACACTGGAGCAAAACACTGTCACTGTAAACAAGACAGTTTGCCAGTATTTTCAGTTTTTCTTTTTCTTCTTCTTCTTCTCGGCCAATTTCACACACAAACACACATTATCAACAAACGGTACCAACTTAGCTTCTACATCAACGCTGCCCAAAAAATGGTTCACCAGTGCACAACCGGTGCTCTAAGGTGTTTAACAGGCAAAAACGCAGGCTTCACACAACACTAGCGGAAAAATCCTAAACACACAAGCAACTGAGTAAGTTTAAAAGTTTTGATTAATTTATACAATGGTAACATTTTGTTTACTAGTTTACTCATCAAAAATGAGCGCCAGCAAAAGCAACGGCACAACCTCGCGAGCACTCCACTTTTTTTGCATTGAAACTGATGGTAAAAAGAATCTTTCAGTTTTTTTCAGGAGACGCAGGAGAGTTGTGCAGTGCTACCCACTATTCACAACGAGCGCTATGGGCAGCTTTGCACAGATGCAATGATGGGGCAAATGTCCCTTCCTTTCTGTCTTGCCAACTGCATGAAATGCAGGCTCAATAGACCTCATTTACCTGCTCGGTGGCAACACAGAGTGCACCACTGGCAACACGCAGTGAATAAAAAAAAGTGAATCTTTGTGAGAGAGAGAAAGGGCTTGGCCACTGGCAAGAAGAGAGCAGAAGCTTGAGCTGCTTGAGCAGCACTTGCGTTTGTTTTGATTGTTTCACCATTGTGTTTTCGACAGCAGCATTTCAACTGCAGCTAAAACAACCATTTTTTTCTGAGTTTGTTTGCACCAAAAGAAACTACTGAATCAAAATGGCTAATTTAAACTTTGAATCAAGTGATGAGATGTACGACGAGGAGTTTAATTGCCTGTACGTGGAGGAGGTGAACCTGGAAAGCTCTGATGACGAAGAGTACGACAATGAAGCGGAGATTATTGTGATAGACGAAGAATCGGCGACTGATTCTGATGCCATTGAAACGGCTAGTGACGACCAGCCAGAGCCTGGTGGTGGTGAGTGATTGATTAAATGATTATCATTTTGTTTCGCAGAATACTAATACTAGTTTTTTCAGAAGAACTTCAGAACACGGAACCACCACCACCACCACTAGCAGCAGCAGTGGTGGTCAATCGCAACAGTGCATCATCATCATCATCAGGAGAAGAACGGAGAAACTTCACCAGCTACAGTCGCAAGCACAAACCCGGAATCTATCAGTGTGAACGGTGCGACAAAAGCTTCTCCCATCCTGACTACATCCAACAACACCACCAGCTGGTGCACTCTGAAATCCGACCATTCCGGTGCCCCTTGTGTCCGAAGTCCTTTAAATCAGCCGATCATCTGAAGCACCACAAACGGTCGCACAGCACCGAACGGGCCCACCGCTGTACGACCTGTAACGCCGCCTTCAAAGGCGTCAGTCATCTGTATCGCCATCAGCGAACGGTGCACAGCAGCAACCCTGGTCCTAAAATTAAAACACAACGGTGCACCATTTGCTCAATGCTCTTCAGTAGACCGGATCACCTTAAGAGGCATCGGCTCCGTGTGCACGTCAACGGCGTCCAGAAGGTGGACTACCGCTGTGCAGTCTGCTCCAGGGTGTTCAGCAGAAGGAACGGCCTCACACGACACCAACGAGCAAATCCTAGTCACAATCCTAGCAATTAAGTGAGTTACTTCTACAACTGTGCAATACTAGTTTACTTTTATCAAAACAACTGTTTGTTTAATTTATCACATTGTTAAGATTTTGTTTTTTCAACTTACTTATAAAATGAGTGTCAGCAAAAGCAGAAGCGCAGCCGCCAGCACTACAGTGTACTTTACATTTCCAAAAACCCCTACTGAACCACTGCTGTTGTAGCAGAAGTGACTGGTCGCATTGCACCGCCAGCTCTTCTCCACCGCCGTACAGTCCTCGCGCTTTGTACAGCTCGCCTTGGCGCAGTTAACTCCATCAGCCAGCGGCTTAAAACCGTCCAATTTGCAAAGACATCGTTTAAACAGTCCACCTAGATCCCACCGGCACTCGGCATTGTCGCCGCAGAGGGCCCGACACTGGGCGCCCAGCTTGGCGACGTTCTCCAGCAGGACGCACTCTCTGCCGTTGTTTCGAGGGAAGAAGTTCTTGACGCACTCGCAGTCGGAGAAAGAGGTGCTGTTGATGTTTTTGGGGTACTTGTAAATTTTGCAGTAGGTATTTGGGTGGTAGGCCGTACAGTCGGTGTCCACCTTGCAGGCGGAGAACAGCTGACAGCCGGTTCCATCGGCCATCGGTCGGTAGCTGATTCCACATTTGAGCTTTGGGTTATAGCAAAATCCTCCTTCAGTTGTGTTGCACCTCAGATGTCTAAAGTGGCCGCCCAGCTGGCAGTCACTGTCCTGGGAGCACCGCTCCGGCGAGCAGTTGACCTGATCCGGGTCAGCCTTGGTCCCGGGCGGGCACTCGCACACTCGGTAGTCGGGATTGCAAACGGCCCGCAGGCCGCACTGGCCGTCCTCGCTGCAGGGGCTGCCGTCCCCATTAAGTTTGAAAACGTCCAAAATGCAGCTTTCTTCAGTCTCTTTTGCCAGTCTAAAGCTGGGCGCACATTTGCAGTAGGTGGCGGTGTTATTGGTGAAGGGGACAGGTGCGCAAACGGTATTTCGGTGGCTGGCCTTGCAAAGCGTGTTGTCGCCCACTTTGCACTGAGTGATTCGGGTGCAAGCATTTTGCGCCAATTGGTAGCCGACCTTGCAGGCGCAGGTGCCCGCCTGTTGGCCGTCGCTGTTGTACTGCTTGCAAACCGAATTGGTCAGAGGACAGTTGGCTTTGGTGGTGCAGTTGCGAGGGGGAGTTGCCGCTGCTGCTATTTTGGTTGAGAGTTGAACTAGTGAGAAGATGGCGGTGCTCACTAGAATTAAATGAAATTGTTTCATTTTTTTTGGCAATGGAATATTGTTGTTTTGGTTATGAAAGTTTGGCGTTAACTAAAGTTTTTTGTTTACTAAAGTTGTTGCTGTTGTTGTTATTGGTTGCAAAGTTTTTAATTGATTTTATTGGTTTTTGCTAATGTTTATGGTAGTATTATTGTTATCAGGGTTTTGAGTCACCAACGCAGCAAAAATGTATTTTTGCGCAAGCTTTGTGATGATTAATTGGTGCAACGATATGGTTTCAGTCATCTTTGCAGGTGGCTGCAAACTATGCAGATAAAAATCACCTGCACATCAAATCGGCAAAAATGCTCAAAGTGAACTTATAATGAACTCTTTGTAACAAAATTGTACCTATTTTAAAAGTTTTAATTAATTTTGAAAAAACCTGACATGCAAAGATATCAACAGCAGTAAAAATGGCGTAATTGTTAAAATGAGTGTGCTTCCACCTCTAAACGCTGAACTAGGGAGTTGATAACACAAATGACTGGTGGCATTGCACGTCCAGGCACTGTTCACCGCCGTACAGTCATCCCGTTTTGTACAGCTCACCGGAAGGCAGTTGACACCATCCAGGGCCGGCCGGCTGCCGCCTTTGCACTGGCAAACCTTTTTTCCATTTTTTTCTTCCCTACATTCGGCATGCAAAAAGCTGCACCCATCGCTGTCGTACCGGCAAGGTTGTCCCAGCCGTTTGATGCCCGCCATCAGGAAGCAGCCTTCACCTCGGTACTCAAAATTTTGGACACAATCGCACTGATTCCACTTCACTTTGCAGTAGGTGTTTGCATGCTGTCGCTGGCAGTCGGCATCAACGGTGCAGTTGTTCCACTTGCAGTTGTACGCATCATTTCGGTCAGGCATTGATTCCACCCGACAGTCGCAGGTACCAGCTTTTTGCCAATCGCCGTCCACGTTTCGACACAGAGCATTCTGGCCGCAGGCCAAAGTCTTGGGCACCGTCGCCGAGGTGTCATTAGTTTGACAGGGCGCTCCCAGGGGCGACATCGACCGAAGGCAGCCCTCGGCGAAGCGGGTAAAGCCCCGTTTGCAGTAGCACTGCTTGTTGATTTCCTGCGCTTGTTTTCCACCCTCTGACGATGGCGTCACTCTGCACTCCTGATTGTGATAAAGTTGGCAGACGGCTTCATTAGAGGTGCAATCGGCCCGGCACCGCCAGGGCCCGCCGTTGACCGCCCAGCCGTCTCCGATGCAGTCGCACCGTCCGGTTCGGGTGTTGCACTGGGCGTTGGGAATGCATTGCGAAGAGGAGGTGCAGGAGATGTTAGAGTCTGGACCGAGCAGCTGCTTGGGAATGCAGGCGGGAGAGATGGCAGAGCCGGGCTTGCCGAACTCCGGGTTCAGCCGGTAGGTGTCCAGACAGGCGCAGTGCCCTGCCTGCTCCAGACAGAACTGCGTCAGCGGACAGTCGAGGTCGGTGGTGCAGTTGATGTCTTGTGGTAAAGATTGAAGAGCTGATGCTGCTGAGGATAGAAGTGGTACAGTGGAGGACGATGCAGTGATGATCGAGGATGAAAATGCGGCAATCAAGAGGCAAATTAGAAATTGTTTCATTTTTAATTTATTTGTGTAGTACACCGAGTGTTTTGTTAAATCTTTCTAAAAATTGACAGCGCACCAAGTATTTATTGGTAGTTAGGAGGTTACTTGCAATAGACAATACTTGATTAGTGTAATCTAAAGTATAAGTTATCTATTGGAGGGCCTTTTTAGTTAAGCTTGTCTATTTCATTTTTGCTTTTTTACTCTAAATTAGTTTGTCTTTTTTACAGCAGGTTGTGCATAAATTGTACAGCATCAGTCAGTCAGGGTTGAGACAGCATCAGTACTGGGTCGATGAATTAAACTCAAATAAATGTTCAATGTTCATCAGTCAGCACAAAATGTTTGGGTTTATATCTCTACAAACAAATACAACAACTTAGTAAATCAATTTTTACTATGAGTTAAAAAAATTAGTTTTTTACTTAAAAAACATTTCACATAAACAGAGATACTGCCACCACCAACGAAAACAACAACAAAGACAAAAGGGTGCTTCCATTTTTAAGCCCAAAAGCCGCATTTGGATTGAAGCACTGGTGACTCTTTTCACTGCAAGTCCACGCCTTATTCTCTGCCGTACAGTCCTCCTGCTTTGTACAGCTCACCGGGGAACAGTTGACGCCATCCTTTGCCGGCCTGCTGCCGCCCCTGCACTGACAAACATTGGCCGTACATTGAGCATGCTGGTGGCTGCAATCGCCGTCTTTTGTGCAGTGATCTCCCAGCCTTGAAATGCCTTCTTTCAGAAAGCAGCCATCTCCTCGTTCCACAAAGTTGGCCGCACATTTGCACACATTACTGACCGCCTCTCTGTCCACCTTGCAGATGGTGTTTGCATGGACTCGCAGACAGTCGGCATCAGTGGTGCAGTTGTTGATCAGGCAGTTGGCGCCATTAGCATCCGCCTTGTCGGGCATTGCAAAAACCTGACAAACGCAGGTTTTGATCTTTTTATTATTTGTATCTTCACTGCACACCGCCCAGTCGCCGCAGCGGAGTTTTCTGGCCGCTGAAGGATCAGCCTCACAACGTTTTCCAATCGGCGCCAGCGATCGAGTGCAGGTGTCGCTGCTGTCGCGTGAAAATCCGCTCTTGCAGTCGCAAAATTTTTTAAAATTTAGAACTCCTTTTGTGAGGTTTGCAGCTCCAGCTCCATTGGCTCCAGCAGTTGCCTTCTTGCACTCTACATTGTGGTAGGGCCGACAGTCGGCGTCAGAGGAGCAGCTGGCCAGACAGAGCCAGCTTGAGCCGAGCTTAATGCCAAAGTCCTTGCAGCTGCACTTTCCGGTTCCGGTGTTGCACTCGGCGTTGATGATGCACTGCGAGGAGGAGGAGGTGCAGGAAGTGGTGGAATCAGGGTCAAGGACCCGGGTTTTGATGCACACAGGAGAACCAGGTTTTGCATTGGGATTTAGTGTGTAGCTGTCCAGACAGGCGCAGTGTCCACTCTGCTCCAGGCAAAACTGCTCCCGTGGACAGTCGAGGTCGGTGGTGCAGTTGATGTTTTGCGGTAGAAGAGTATTTGCATATGATGATGATTTGAAGGTAAAAATTAAAAAAATTGTCAGCACGCTTTGAAGTGAAGTTAGGGGTTTCATTTTAAAGCCGTTTTGTTTTTTTAAAAACAAGTTTTTGTTTTTGGCAGTTTAAATCAGCAGTCAGGTGGTGAGTATTTATATTTATATTGGCAATGTATTGGCAGGTGTTGACAGTAGGTAGGTAGGTAGGCAAACGGGATGATTTCATTGTGTATTGATTTGCATTCATTGATAACTTATTGCTATTGGCATTGATAGCTGCTTATCTCTCATTTTTTGCCTACAAAATCATACCGTTACGTGCAAAAGAAGAGGTGTGTGCAACCTTGCATGCAACACAGTAAAAAACCGGTGCAAACACCGGACAATTGCCTTTACCAGTTTTACCAATGTTGGGGGCATCAGTGCGTCATTGAAAAGGCTATTTATATCTGAAGGGTAAAGCAGTGTTTGTAGTGTATTTTTAAAAACACCACTTTGTACATTTTGTGCACTTGTTTCAACACACCGATTTTTTTAATTATTATTACTAAAAAGCCGTGGTAAACAATCGTGGTATCAAAGTGATGACCAGCTGCCGCAGGACAAGCACCACCAGGAGGGGCATTGCAAAGTAAAGTAGACACACACTCGCCTGCCACAGGCCAAATGAGCCCTTGGTCGTCTTGATGTACGCCTCATAAACTTCTTTATCGCCAAGTCGATTCACCACCGACTTGACCGACTCAGGCGAAGGCTTCTTCAGGTCGTAGGCCTGCCCCAGCCACTGCATCGCCTCAATGAAGAAGGAGCTAACGTTGATCGTCTCTCGCCAGCTAAGTTCCGAGGCGGAGTAGTCCATGGGAAAGTAGTGGTGGTAGTTGTGGTAACCTGGGGGGGGGAACGGTTAAAAATAATAAAACTTGTGTTTCAAGTTTAAGTTTAAAAAACTTACCCTCCCCCAGCGACAAGTAGGAAACAAAGAGGTTCTCCGAGGGCATCAACTTCCGGTTGTACGGTTTAGTGCCGTACAGGTGGGCGGCGCTGTTGATCAGGCAGATGTTGTGCGTGCTGAGGCAGTGGCGGAAGCCGATGCAGAGGGCAAAAGCGTAGAGCCAACTTTCGCCCCACAGCAGCACCGGAAGTGCCGTGGGCAGGACGAAACCGATCAGGGCCACTAGTTTGAGGTAGTGGCGAAATTGGAAGCGGGCCACCGGGTCGGCCATCACGTCACGGACGTCAATTGTCCGATGCTTGGCCTTGCATTCCGGGTGTTTTGGGTAGAGGATCCAGCCGATGTGCGAGTAGAAGAAGCCCCGGTCGGCGTTGTGCGGATCGGCATCGGTGTCGGTGTACTTGTGGTGCTGGCGGTGATTTCGCGTCCAGGTCCAAATGGAGAGCATAAAGCTAATTGAAAAAAAAATTTTGTTTAGCTGATAAAGCAAAATGTTTTTTACATAAAAGCACTGACCCCATCGTCTGGCCAATCATGAGAAAAATTCTAAAAAATAAAAAAATTAGCTAAAAATAAAAGTAAAAATAGTTTAGATTTTTCACCTAAGCGGAAGTTTTGCCTTGTACGACTATTAAAAACAAATAAAGTTATGATTTGTCAAAAAAATTATCAAACAAAAAAAAGGTTTGCGCAATTCTTACTCGATGCGACCAGAGGCGATGGGCGCCGGCCAGATTGCCCAGCACCGAGTAGTTGGCCAGCAGGTAGGCGGCCAGCAGGGTCTGCCACCTGGCCGCCCCCGACAACGCCCCCCAAAGGCCGTACACTGCCGAGAAGTGGGTGAGAATGAGGAAGGCGACGTAGCGTTTCACCACTAGGCCCAAGTGCTCTCGCGCCTTTAGGTCCGGCTTCAGGTGGTCCTTGCAGTACTGGTCATCACGAAGTAGATCATCAAAGGGCTCAGGGTCACTGTTTTCAGTGTTGATTTTGCTGTTGTTGTTGTTTTCATCAGCTGTTTCAGCGCTGCCATTCAAAAGTTTAGTTTTCGTTTTGCTTTCAGCATTGCTGATTAGAGTCATTGTGATAAAAAAAGTGATTTTTTAGTAGGTAAAAATCGTTGCTAGGCAGGCTGTTTTGGTTTTTTGATTTTTTATGCCAGTTTAGTGCTTGGCTGTTTGATATTTATACCCTTTTACCATTTCAGTGTTTGGCACACTGTGCACTGTACATTGTGCGGCGCATCAAGTGAAAGAAGGTGCCAAAATAGTGAGTAGAAAGTCCCTGAGTTTGCATTATTTTTTTAGGCGTCCCTGTGATTGAGTGGCCAAACTGTGAAAAGAAAAACATTTCTCGTATTTTAACTACGTACTTGCTGCCGTTGTTTCATTCAAGTCAGCAACGCAGGGTAAATTAATCCGCTCTGAACGTCATCGACGATTATGACAAAGAAATAGAAATATCAAGTTGAGAGAAAAAGAGAAAGAGATTGGCAATAGGCAAAAAGTATAGTATGCATGTACTAAAAATGATATAATCTTTATTTTTAACGCTCCTTTTCCTTGTTTGCTTTTCATTGATTACAAAGTTGGTTTCAAGTATTTTTCGCAATTGCCTAGTAAATTACCGATTAAAATAGAGTAGAGATGCTGTTGTTGTTTTTGTTGTTGGCATTGTGCAAGCAAAACAAAAGTTCAAACAAAGTAGAGTTCTTCTTCTTCTTCTTCTTACTTCTGAACAACGGGAGCGGGAACTTTGACGACGGCCGCCCGAGTCACTTCGACGATGTCCTTACTCTGTGCCAGCTCGCAAAACTGCTCCCAAACTTTGGTGTACAGGATGTGGCCGAAGTTGATGGTCAACAGTGCCAGGCACCTTGACTTGAGGTGCTGGGCATTGTGCAGGTCGGCCAGTTGATAGGTGGAAATGACGTTCCCGACGTTGAGGTAGGCGGCAGAGGACAGGTGCTCCTCACAGTACTGCTTCAGCTCATCCACCTGGTACTACAAAAAGAGTTTAAAAATTAATAATAAAACTCTTTAAAAAAGCTCATAAAGTTACACCTTTTCAGCAACCGCCAGCAGGCTGCAGTAGCGCACCAGCTTAGGCTTCAGCCCGGCGTAGATGAAGGCCAGAAAGTCTTTGAAAACTTCCGGCGAGACGTCGGTGATGTGCACTACCCCCTCTTGAGCCTCAGTAGTGCCCTCATGGCTGAACATGGCCCGGAAGACGGGCGAATGGGCGGAGAGAAGGGCCTTGTGGGCGGGAATTTCCGGTGGATTTTCGGTGAGGTCACCAAGATGACCCAGGCGAAAGATGACGTCACTGTTGGTGCCGCTGTCCAGCAGTGCCTTCTGTCGCAGATTGAACTTCTGCGTTTTAGTGTACGAGATTAGGGCCTAAACAAACAAACAAAAGGATTTTTTGGTTAAATAAAGAATGAAAAAAAGAATTTTTTGATAATTTTCACAAACCTTAAACTGCACGTGAACCGTTCCATTTGGGTGCACAATTCGGGTGCTTGGGTGCACTAGGTAGTTGTGGTAGATTTGGCGGTAAATGAAGCAGGCATCGTTGAAGTGGTGAAATGCAAAGAGAATATCTGGTTTAAAAACAGCAAATGGTTAAACAATGAAAAGTGGTAAAACTTTACAAAAATACTTTAATTTTTCTTACCCTGCGGAAGCTTGGTCATTCCTTCGGCGTCCAGGCAGCCAATGTTAAAGTTGAGCAGCACCTCACCGGCCACCTCGTCTCCGGAGCTGTGCTTCAGCGTGAGCGCAAACACTTTTTCAGCATTGTTCAGTATTGAACTGTTCAGCGACAGGTGGAACTGTACGTCGTGGTCAGGGTGCGAAAAGGTGGGCGACACCAGGGCGACACTGTCGCCGGCACGGCTTTGCTCGCAAAACTGCTCAATAATCCAGGTGTGCTCCAAACGGAAGGAAGCATGTCCGCTTGAACACATCCGATTGCCGGTGTTAGCTGCTGATGGCAATGTGGTGGTGGTAGGTCGAAGTTGATCTTTCTTTTTGATGATTCCATGCAAATTGGCGTTTCTGATCATTTTTTGCTTAAGAGATAGTTTTGCTAAATAAAGCTGAAGTTTTACAGTAGTTTGACTGATAAAATGATTTTACTAGAAAAAAATTCTGATAAAATATGATTTTGAACGGGTGACGCAGACAAAACAGGAAACTGATGCAATTGCCAGAAGAAAAACAAAAAAGACATTTACACACTACTGTGTAGTGCACTATTTTTGTATTTTTGCAGCAAAAAAAAGACAAACTTGTTTATGTCCATTTTGTGCGTCATCGAGAGACCTTCAACAATATGTGTTTTTTATTGTCCGCGTTATAATTTTTTTATATTAACAAAATTTAGTTTGATGTAAATTATGCAAAAAATGCAGTAGTTTAAAAAAATTTTGATTAAAAATCTTATCATTATCATTAGTGGTTACTACTCCAGCTAAACTCAAAGTGACCTTTTGTTGCTTTAAACTTTTCCTCAGTGACCAGCGTCAGCCGTTTTACCTGCTCCCCCCAAACTGAAGTCAGTTTGTGATCTTTTTCAAGTGATTTCAGCTCAATCTTTACCGGGCTCTGCCAGAGCGACCAGTCAAAGGCCATCTTCACGTTTACGCCCTTTTTAGTATCGCTCAAGTGAAGACCCTCCTTAGTGGGCGTCACCTGCAGCTCTGACGGCACAATAAAGTGCAGCTGCTGAGGGTGAAGAAAACTCCCGAGGTGATAATGATCAGAAAGGTGGATTTTGTTTGATGATCGATTAAAACGGAGCTCTCGCTTCCACTCGAGGACGTGAGCCAATTTTGGGTAGGCGCCGGCGATGTCCATTGAAAAGTGGATCACTTCATCATCATTATTTGAAGTAGAGTTTTGCTGAAATGTTACACCATGAGAACTGTACGAGCTGCCCTCGTGCTGCTGGACGCCGTTGATCGTCGGCAGCCCACTGTGGTACTGCGATTGCATGTAGAAGATCTCGTAGCGATGTGAACTGAAGGTTTTTGAGTTGTAGGTGCCCACGCCAATATCAATCAGGACGGGGTGTCCTCCTTGAAAGAGAATGAAACTGCCCACGTCGTTGTGGTTGTGCGATTCATCTAATAAAAATAGCAAAATTTAAAAATTAAGCAGTTTAAAATTTCCCAATCCTTACAATTGTTTCCAGCTTTTGCGGCCAGAAAAAATCGACTCTTCTCTTCCACTTCAGTGGCCTTTTTAGATCTGACGGCCATCACCTGAATGTTCGGCAGCCAAACAGTGTCCAGCTCGGGTGCTTCCGCTTTTAAACTTTCCAGTCTACTGTAAATCTCAACAAAGCTAAAAAAGCCGTTCAGGTCACCACTGCCCAGCATCGCCACAAAATGTGATTTACTGCCACTGCTTTGCTGCCCCCTTTTTATGGCACCCCACATAAAGGCGGCGTACTTCCTCATTACCTCATCCTTGAACAGGTCACCGTACTTTAGGAGCAGCTCCGGCGGATAGGTCAACACCGGAACCGAGTCGGCAAAATTGACGAACCAATTTCCGGTGATGCGCATCTTGTAGGCGTACTCTCCGATAGCTTTAAGAAGTTTCTGACTGCTAAAGTAGGTTTCCGCCTCCTTTGGAAAGAGGCGTTCCAGCGAATCGAGGTAATCCAAAAGACGTCCACCAGCTTCTCTCCAATAAGCCGGTCCTTCCTCACAGCCGCCATCCTCGCCGTAGTCGTCAAGGAAAAAGTCAGCCGAGTAGAGCGACCGATTCAAAACGGAAGTGAAGTAGGGTTCATCGCCTTTCAGCGTATAAACCGCCGCCTTCAGCACATTTCCATTGCACCAGATGTTCCAGTTGTTGACGAAGTGATTGGCGAAGCCCTCCCAGCTGAAGCCTCGCCTGCTCATGTACGGGTCAAAGATGCGACGGCGAAGCTCGGCGTCGATTCGTTTGACCACCACTTTGGAGACCACACGGTCTAGGTCCTCGTGAAGAAGTAGGCGGACCCAGGCGACCAGCTTGGCCACCTCGCCGGCGTTCAGGTCGATGGCCTGGCGATCGGGAAGTGGCAGATGGTCGCTGGTCCCCTGGTGGACCAGGTGGTGGGGCATGCACCAGGTGGACTGCTCCATCAGCGACCACAGGCCGTTCACTATCTCGTCGAGGTATTTGTGCTGATGAACTAATGTAATTAAAAATTTAATCAATAAAACTTTGATTTAAAATAGGAAAACTTTTTACCTGTCCCACTTTCTTTTTCCAAAAGATGCCCCACAGTTAGCGTGGCCACTCGTCTCAGGTGTTCATCGTAGAGGCTAGAGTAGGGATCACGACTTCCGGTGCGGAAGTAGCCCATGAAGAGAGTGGCAGTCAGTTGAGGGTAGGCGGCTGATTTCAGCTGGTGATCGGCCGCCTTTAGAAGGTCTGTTTTGATAAAGCTTGGTAGTGTTTTTAGGCCTTGAAGTGCCTGATCTCGAATTGAGGTTTGAGCCGTTTTTAGGGTGGCTAAAAAGTTGTGCCCTTTGACGGCTCGTTTGGCAAACTTGGAGACGAACAGTTGCCGATTGTGGAACTTGGCGCCGTTTGTTTGTTGGGCGGACAAACAAACAAACAAGACAATTAAAAGTAGTAGTAAAGTTTTATTTAGCATTTTAATTTTAGTTAAAAATGAAATTTAAAAAATTAAAATGTACGTTTTGTTTGTGTGATATTTTGCCAATAAATAAGTTAAGTAAGTTGTCGCATCATTTGGTGATATAATGTGATGATTATCAGTGAAAGCGGATGTCAGTCGGTCAATCAGTCAGTTAAAAATTTGTGGGTTTCTAAAACCAACACTGTCGTTGTAGTACTGTCAAAAAATGATGATAAATCAAAGCAACGTACTATTGATAACATCAGAGACTAATTGTCTGATGTTTTTAATTAATGCCTTATTTTAATTAATTTGCCGTGTCAAATACTAGAAAAAAAAGTTTAAATAAAAAGTTAGTTTGATTTGAATAAAAAAACTACTAAATAATTTTGCTCATTTTTTTATTGTACTTGATGATAAAACAACGCTTTTTAAATACTTCCGTGTTTTTGTTTAGTTATAAACTTTGTCATACAAACTTTTTTAAAAAACTTTTTTAAAAAATCATAAAAATCTGGACAAATCATTTTAGGAAGCGGCATTGAATTTTATAGCTGTTGCTTTAGTGCAACTTCTTGCTTAATTGTGTTGCTTGTGATTTTGCAATTTGATATTATTGCAAAAGTTAACCAAAGGTTAACCAGAAATGGCGTTTTAAAATACTTTCTACTGTCCTGAGCACCGAAAATCGGCCATACAGGTAAAAAGGGGCGGCACCTGACAGGTGCACTTTGCACAGACGCGACCGTGGTGCGTGTCAGTTCGGTCAATGTACAGCTGCTGCCCAAAACTGTACGACTTCCCCCGCAGTGTACAGCTCTGCGGAATCTCATCACCGACCGTCGTCTGATCTAGCTGGTCGTCCTTGGCGTCGTACAGTTTCTTCTGAGGAGCTATTTTTAAAGCACAAAAATTTTATTAAAAAAATTTTATTTAGATGATCAAAAACCACTTACGACAGATGTAGTCAATTGGACAGCAGCCATCGGCTCGGTAGATTGGCGTGCACTTTCGGGTGATCTCCTCCTTCAGGTAGCCCGTACAGCGCACCTGAACGCAACTTTTTGATCCCACCGGGTCGTGGTTGTTCCACTGCTCATCGCAGATGCACTTCTTGCAGGTGTCCTCCTCGGGGTAGATCTTCTCACCGTATTTGTACTCCTGAACAAAAAAAGTTTTAAAATTTAAATTTTTGTTAATTTTTAAAAAAAACTTTTTTAAATTTTACCTTTCCCCGATACCGACAGACCGTCTTCACTTTAATGTCATCCACTGGCAGCTCATCAGGACAGAGCTGTTTTCCACAGCACTCATCATGCCGATAGGTGAAATGACAGCCCGGACTGGCCTTCACGCCGAAGACCATCTCCGGACACTCAATGTAGGGGGAGCAGTCAATCTCGCCAACGATAGAAGAAGTGCTAGAATCAGTTCCGTTGTAGAATCGCCGCTTTCGACACCGACAGAAGCGACACGGCTCGGAGAGCAGGGGAATCTGCGCTCCAAAGGCGTACCTGACGCCCCCGTACTGGCAACCCAAATTTTCCTGCTGCTGCTGGTTTACATCCTCGCCGAATTTAATCACCGGTTTTGCTGTTGTTGTCGACTCTTTTTTTGGTTGAGGACACCGGAAGTACTTGGTACAAGTATTGGGGCACTCTCGGCTGACCACCGCCGTACATTGCTTCAAGTAGTAGTGGGCGAGGTACTTGGCCTGGACACAACTGGAGCAGTTATCTCCTAGCTGAGGTCGGTTGAGCGGTTTTTCAAACGGGATAAACGGTTTTCGAGGTGGTGGTGGTGGATTAAAAGGTCGGGTCCTTGGTGGTGAATAGAATCGACCACGGTTTCCACCACTGTTGCTCACTACTACAAATTCAGAGCCGCCGTTTTCCTTTTCAAGGCCAGAGTTTGAATTTGAACCTTCCCTTTCACCTCCACCTCCATTAGCAAGTACCCGTCCGTCAAGGCCGGCAATCAGCAGGTCACGTCTGCTTTGGTCACTAGAACTTGAACTTGAAGATGACTTCCTCCTTGAAGCCGCCTCTTGAAGCCGCTCTGCTGAAGGTCGAGGTCGATTCACCTTCACCTGACCTCTCAGATGGTCAAACTGCGACAGGTCAAGTCGCCCAGAGGAGGGGGCAATGATTTGCTGCTGAAAGAGGTTCCGTTTGCTGTCTGCTGGGACATGTTTTAAAAATTACAATTTTATCATTTTTTATTGTTTTTAGCAATAATTTACCAGCATCATCGGCGTTGAAGGCAATGCACCGCCGGGCAATGAGCACCAGGACGGCGCAGAAGATAAGGAAAGTGGCGGCTAGTGTTACCCTCTTCATGACCTTCTCTAATCGGTCAGTCACCTGGTAGTCCTCTTCTAAACTGAGAGCAGCAGTTTTGGGTAATTTTTTGCTTGTTTTACTTTTTTTCTTTTTTTGATATAAATTTGAACCCGAAAGAAGGTACTTGATAAAGTGGTGTAACCGGCTGGTTGACCTAGCTGCTGGTTTAAGAGGAGTTGATGATGATGAGATTGGAGTTTGTGTAAAAGTGGTCGTGGTTATTACATAAGGTGGCGGAGGTGACGGCGGTGGTGAGGAAGAAGAGCTTGAAAATGATGATGAATTTGGTGGTGGCTGTTGTGATAAGCTGTTGTACACTGCCGCCGTTGCTGAAAACAACTGCTGCTGGTGCCACTCTTTTGAGGGCTGAGGAAAGAAGCTGAAGAAGCTGCTGAACCTGTAAGACGGCGGTCTGGATGGTAATGATTCGTGGTCTGCAACTTTTGGTGCAATAAAGGACTGCATCTCCTCTTCTTTTTCACCTTCTTCAACTTGTTTACCTGTGAAAGATGATTGCACTGACTGGTTAGCAGTAGTGTTCGCTGTTGTTGCCTGAGGCAAAATTGTCCTTTCCGTTCTTTTTTCAAGTGGTTTGACAGCTTCAACTTGGCTTTCTTTCACGCTAAAATTCCTTTCACTTCTGAGGGTAACAGGTAACTTTTGGCTGTCCATTGATGACTTTTGATGTTGACAGGCGGTGACATCAGCTGATTGGAATGGCTGCGTTGTTGATGCTGATGCTGATGAAGAAAAAGAAAACTGATTTCCACTGTCAAAAGATCGATAAGGTTTTAAGGCAGGTTTCAACTGCATATCAACAGTCAGTGGTGGACGGTACTCCCAAATGCTGTGAGGTTTTTTAATAATCAATTCAACGTTAGAAAACGACGACAAAGATGACGGTTGATCGTTGTCTGTTTTTGCCTCGTCCAATTGCCCATTTTGTTGCTTACTCTCAGCGGACATGTTATTGCAACAGCAGCAGCCGGCTACTTTCGAACTGTTGTCGCAGTGATTTTGTTTTTTCTGTCTCTGTCTGTGTTTCTGTGAGAACACACAAACACTTTCCAATCTTTTGCTTGCTTGCTCGCTAAATAAACTGTGCAAGCTTTTTGGTTTGCTTTCCTTCCTTCCTTCTTGTTTGTTTTGTTTTGTTGGTAGTCGGATAGGCAACCAGCGCTGCCGTTGGTTTGTTGGCTGATCACTGGGAAACTGATTGAGCAGATTGACTGGCTGGCTGTGTGTGCAATTGCCCAAAACTAAATGACAAAAAAGGTGTGTACTCAATGTTGTGTTGATGTTTGCACACAGTTTCAGTGTTTTTTTCTTTCTGTAATAACACAAAAAGTAAGGTTTTTTAATTTATTTTTTTGGCAGAGAAAAAGATAAGAAAAATATTGATTTACTGTAAAAAGTGGTGAAATGAAAGTGTTAGAAAATAAAGTAGGTTTTTCGTAAAATGATGCTATAAATTTTACTGTTTTTTCAGTTTTAGTTGTTGTTAATACTTTTAAATGTAAAATAAAATTTTTTAATTGAATTTTTTGACAAAAAATTTTTTAATAAAGCAAAAGTGCTCAAGAATATTCAATAAAAAACAAAAAGAACAATACCACCACAAAATAAAATAAAATAATCTTTTAACAAAACTATATTGGGGTGACGTGACAGATTGTAACAATGCCAGTTGTTCTCATTTATGAAAAGGTACAAAAGAAAGGAAAAACGGCGCACATACTTTAATCATCGTTTTTTATAATTTTGTTACCATTAGTAACATTATCAATCATAAATACATAAAACCTTTTACTACTTATAAGCTTCTATTTTAGTCCCAAATTTGTTCAGATAAGCTTTTTTTTGTTACTACCTTTACTTTGTTTACTTCCTGTGCTCATACATTGTTTGACTACTTCTTTGGAATTTAATGCACATATAGCAGATTAATTTTATGTAAACATGGTGATTATCACTAAAAAACTTGTTTACTCATCATTAGTTTGCCGCTAAGTATCACTTTTTACAAAATTTTGTTTTTAAAAAATTCGAATAATTCGAATATTCAAGTCACCTTTTAGAAAATGGCACAGCAGCCGCTTCAACCTAGCTCACTTTTAGAGCATTACTCACGTCAGCAAACTCAATTCACCTCATTCCCAAGCTTCCAGTTTTCACACTTCCAGTAGTCATGCAAACTCCAAACGGCCTTTCACTTTTTCACCTCATTTTCAGCCTTTGGATGCTCTGGATTGTTTTCAGCAAATCTGTTGTTGCAGAATTTGCTGTTGAAGAAAAACCAAACAACCTGGCCCACGTGCAAGAGCCTAAAACAACGGTGTCAAGCACTACCAGCTCACACTCCACAGCCAAAAACTCCACCACCACCACCACCACCACCACCACCACCGTAACTTCAAAATGGATTTCCACAAGCAAAAAACCTCATCCTCACCACCGAAAAACTTCAACTTCAGACAGTACCGACTCCGGAAATGACCACCCCCACAATCACCACCACCACCACCACCGCCACTCTAGCACCACCTCGCCGCTGAAGATTCTCATAATCGTCGGCTGGTCACTCCTAGCCCTTCTCCTCGTCGGCCTGCTCCTCGCCTACTGCTGCCTCTGCACCGAGCGGAAGAGGCGCCAGCAGAAGAAGATGCGCGACTTCTACGCCGCCGCCCAAAACAAGGATGGTGGAAAGCCTAACTTCAAGAGCGGTGATAAGAGCAACAAGAGCTCGCTAGGGTTCAACCGAAATAGCCGAAACTACTCCGAAGACGGCGGCGGAGAGGTGGGCGCCAGCGTCAGTTTTGTCGTCTTCTCCAAGTCAAAATCAGTCCTGCCTGGTTCGGCTGCCAGTTCCCAACAAGCTTTAGGAGGTAAAAAAAGTAAGAAGGTACTTCCGCCAACATCTGCTTCTAAAGCCTCCTCCTCCTCAGGAGTTCCTCCTGCCAGTCCTGGTGGTGGTGGTGGTAGTCGTGGAAAAGTCTCATCTCTGATTGGAGGTAAAGGTGGAGGAGGTAAGAGCAATGCTGCAAAAACTTCCGGCAAGGTCTTTGCTGGCAAGTCTAAACTGGGCGCTAGTAAAAAGTAAGGGGAAGAGGAGTTCTCTGTTTGTTTGTTTGTTTGTTTAGAACCACCCCCTGTTGAGCACTCTTATCCTTTTCATTAAACAAAAAAATTGATTTTTTTGCTGACTTTTTATTTTATCTTTTAGAAACAGCTAACATGCACACAATTTGTAAAGTAATAAAGACACCAAAACACACTTTTTCCTTTCTTGATGCCTTTTTTATTTAAATTCAAAATTGTTTTCTTGAAAACACAAGTGATATTAGATATGACAAAATAGTTTGCCGTTGGGTAAATAAAATGAATAGTAACTGAATATGTAGAAGAACTGCCATAAAAAGGGCAGGTAAGAATGCAGCATTACTGTGAATGCTTAGCTTGAAGATGGTTTTTGAGAACGTGTTTTTGTTTGAAAGTTTGCTGACAAACGGTGCATTGAAATGGTCTAGAGTTGCTGTGGACCAGTTGGTGTTTTTTGAGATCCATTTTAGTTTTAAAAAATTTGAAGCAAGTTGTGCATTTGTGCGGTCGGGCGTCAGTGTGCACCATTTGATGTCGTTTGAGATGACTAAGTTTTGTGAATGCTTGAGAGCATGTTGTGCATTTGTGTGGTCGGACGCCAGTGTGAATCAGTTGGTGTTCTTTGAAATGACCAATTTTTGCAAATAATTTGGAGCACACTGTGCATTTGTGCGGTCGGACGTCAGTGTGCACCACTTGATGTCGTTTGAGATGAATAAGTTGTGTGAATGCTTGAGAGCATGTTGTGCATTTGTGCGGTCGGACGTCAGTGTGCACCAATTGGTGTGTTTGAAGATGATTAAGTCGTGTGAACGATTTGGAGCACACTGTGCATTTGTGCGGTCGGACGTCAGTGTGAATCAGTTGGTGTGTTTTGAGATGACTAAATTGTGTGTATGATTTGGAGCACACTGTGCATTTGTGCGGTCGAACGCCAGTGTGCACCAATTGGTGTGTTTGAAGATGATCAAGTCGTGTGTATGATTTGGAGCACACTGTGCATTTGTGCAGTCGGACGTCAGTGTGCACCACTTGGTGTCGTTTGAGATTACTAAATCGTGTGAATGATTTTGAGCAAACGGTACATGTATGCGCTCGAACACCTGTGTGCACCACTTGGTGTCGTTTGAGAGTAGATGAATCATAAAAACTTTTGTTGCACTGCTGACACTTGTGCTTTTTAGTTTCTTTTTGACGACGGTTATGCTGTTGTTCACCGGAGGCACTGCTCGAGCTTCCATTGACCGCTGTTTCAGTTTGCTGAGGTTCTGCAAAAATAAAAGTGTTACACAATAATATAAATAAACAGACCCACTGTCCACTCACCATTGACTGCTTCATAATCCTCATCAATTTCAGTGTCATCAGAGTCAGTTTCTGATTCTTCATTCACACTCAATGCTTCATTCACTTCAATCACATTATCAGCAGTAGCAGCAAAATTTTTTTCCATAAACCAACGATACTCATCATCGTACATATTAATTTGAGTTTCAATCGGCTCTTCATTTTTAATTTTGATTTCTGCTGATTTTAAAAAGACAGATGATTAAATGTAAAAAGTATCAATTGTTGACTCACCATTAGTTTCTGATTGATCAACACTTTCCAAAAAATTGTAATTAGTGTCCAAATCTTCTTCTTCTTTCACTTTTATTCCTTCATTCTCGTTTTCTTCTTCTTTAATATCATACTGTTCACAATCACAATCGCTGCAGCTTATATCATCATCATCATCATCATAAACTATACAAAACTGCTTCGAGTTGGACATTTTCTAACGTATTTTGACAAACAACAACTGGAAAAATCAAACAGAACAAACTAAAGTTGGATTTGCAGTAGCAGAAGAAAGCAAAGATGAGTCAAAAAACGCTTTGAATAACAAACAAACACGACTGAGAGCGCAAGCGGCCTGGCGGTTGTCTCTGTTCTCTTCTATCTGCTCTTTCCTCTTTGTTCTTTGTGCTGTTAAAACGAAGTATTTGCAGGGGGGGGGGGTACTTTCGCTTAATAATTTTGTTAATGATTTTGTTATCTCTCTCCTTCTCTCTCTTTCCCGCGACCGGTCAGTCAGAGTTAAGCGTTCTTCTTCTCCAACTCACCTGTGTGTCTCGTGCCTCTACAATTTTCTTGGCCATTCGGCATTAGCCCAACCGGTTTTCTTCACTACAGACAGTTTAGAAAGAGAGAGAGAGAGAGAGAGAGAGAGAGAGAGAGAGAGAGAGAGAGA
>JAALOO010000956.1_pt1 | contig 22594 bp, 14 predicted proteins | sample 7257641 | NCBI WGS metagenome assembly JAALOO01 (sample SAMN14085613, study PRJNA598686) | mite metagenome | biome: ENVO:01001000; feature: ENVO:01001002; material: ENVO:01001226; isolation source: single female mite from University of Michigan culture on fish food culture... ...
CGTCGGCGAATCAGTGAACTCGTGAATAAAAATATTCAATGGTGCTGGACTAATAGTTTACAGTAATCGGTACTGCTATGAATCATTAGCATTAATTAGCTAATCGTCTGCAGGTAGGCTGCACTTTACTGTCAGGCTCATTACCGCCATTAGTGGACATTGCTGGAGAGGTTGCACGGTCAGTGTGTCCCTTCCCCGGCAGTGATCGGTGCTCGACAGAAGTGGGCTCTGCTGGGGAATACTAATGCCGACACAGTTCAGCTGCTGCAACTCTGCAACTTTTCCGAAAAGCAGTCGATAAGTGCTCGAATTTGTGCGTAAATCAATTAGCCACAATAATCACCGCGCTTCATTGGTTGATTTTAGTAAGCTTTTGCAACATTGTCAAGTAGCTACATTTATTCGATGGCACGTCCAAGGACAACTGCTAATTGACCGCCCTTTACTTTTTTTCTCTTACCGTTCATAGTCGTTTTCCTGTTTGCTGTAAGGGAAATGCGTCCAGATCATCATGCTCGGGTCAGTGAGGAAGTAGTGTTCATTTAGGCTGGCGTGGAACTCCCCAGAGGCGTCCGTGTAGCCGGCCGCCAAAGCAAGGTCGATGAAGCGCCACGAGCTGAGCACGAAAACGGCGTTCCATGAGGAGATTGCGTCCAGTTCTGTCACAGTTTCAACAGACAAAAAGGTGGCCATCATTGTCAGTCAGTTTTCACGGTCATCTCACTAATTAGTTATCTCAGCATACCTAAACTAAAGTTGTGTCCTGGACGAAAGTCGTAGCCGCGCGCAAAGCCTTCGATGATCTTTGCCCTCACTCCAACTGCCCGACACAGGTCGACAAAGAGCTGACTGAAGTCTCTGCTTGAACCTTCACGGCGTTCGATGATCTCCGCAGAGACAAGAGGACAGCTTTCCCTCAACTCACTGTTGTAGCGAATGTTCCCCGTCACCCAGATGAAGATGGCTCTGATTTTGAACAAATCGTTTTTTGCCACTTTGCAGATGGCTGTACTGATTTCGGCAACACTGCTCAGCTCGCCAGTTTGGGCCATCTTACGGTCAATGTCACGGAACAGGAGCACCGAAGGAATCATTTCGTTCTTGTGACAGAGAGGAGGCCGGGCAGCAAAGTGTGGCGCCTCATCGGTCAGGATGTCATTGGTTGTTTGCAGTGACACGTCACGCTTTTTCACAACTGAGATTATTGAAACAGCCAACCGAAAACATAATAGTTAAACATTAGCAAACTTTCTGCTGTTACTTACCAGGTGCGGGCACAAGGTCAACGGGCTTCTTGTTGCGAATATCCTCCAGTAGCATTTCCAGTGTGTCGTGAAACTTTTGCTGCTTAAGAAGTTTGAGGCGTTTCTGTGCATCTTTCAACCTCTTTCGTGTATCGAGTAGTGACGGCCGATTTTTTGCCGGTTTAACAGCAGCCTCATCAGTGCTGGTGATCACGGTTTCAGCGTTTGTTGGACTGGTGGTGCTGGTGCAGTTTTGGTCTGAAATCTCATTCGGGTGCACCTTTGGCGGAGTGCCCTCTCTGCCCTGAAGGTCAATACTCTGCCGTCTGCTTTCCGTGTCATAGTCTGCCAGTGTCCGCTGAATGGAGTCCACTATTTTGTCTGGTTCACCGTCAATCAGCAGTGAACTGGGAATCTCCTCATCCTCGTCCAGTGAGGTGAGCAGAGTGGAAAGTGCCGAAGGCTGCTCAATCACTTTGAGTAGGTTCTCGCTCAACGTCTTGGTCAGCAGCTCACTCTGCTCGAGAAAGTCTTTCGGTGACTTGGAGAAGAAGCTAGAGTTGGGATTTGGCACAAACTGGTGATCTATAGACCCAAACTTGGTCTGAGTGGCACTTGTGGCGGTGGGTCGGGTGGCCTGGACTGCGATGTTTGCATACCGTTTCGTCGTCTCAATCTCGTCCTTGTGAGCCCTGATGATGCCCTTCCACGATTTGTGGGCAATGTCAATTTCATCCTCAATCTCATCGGCGCCGTTCACTGTGCACAGGCTTTTGGTGTCCTTACTTTCCTCAAGGGCACTTTTCATCTCCTTTTCCAGCTCTTCCATCATTGCCTCCAGCTCGCCATCACTGAGAATGAGTGAGTCCGTTTGAGTGTGCTGACACTTGAAACCGAGCAGGTCGCTCTCCGTCTGCATTTGCGTGGAGCAGTACTGCTTTTGCTGGAGATTGCCATTGACCAGAGCGGCGGAGTTGTTTCCGTAGAAGGAACGACAGAGAAAGGCCAGGTTGAATCGGGTCGGCGGGGGCACCGGCGGAGACGGCGCCGTCGCCAGCAGAGCTGCCGTACGCGACCGATTCGCCGAGTTGGTGGGCGTTGAGCAGTTGAGGAACGACTGGGTGGCGCCATTCTTGAAGTCGTAGGGCACCTCACCGCTGATGGGCGATATCTGCGAAGCCGAGGACACTCCACAACCCATCGTTCATTGTGAGGGGCACTGGCTCTCTCGGGGGGCAGTGCCGCCTTCACCACTGATATCCGTTGATGTGCTGCAGCAGTGTGATCTGCAATTGTAAGATTTAAAAAAGCAATAGTTTAGGCGAAATAAAATACAAAAACACTATTCACTCGGTAGAGAAGCTAAAGTGCATTTGGTGGCACACTGCGATGGACAGGTCGCTTTTATTGTTTCACTGGTCATCCAGTGATAGCTGGCTCTTGTTGAAAGAAGTGACCACACAGTACTTGGGCTCAATGTAATTTACCAGAGTATGTTCAGTAGGCATTTTAAGAACAATCAATAATGTAGTGTTTAATCTTCAAATGGGTCTTTGTTGTCAGTGTTTATGGGGAGGCAAAGTTTGGCCAAGACACTGAAACACTGTCAAATTCAATTTGCAACAACTTTGGCGCTGAACTTGGTCGCAGGACGTCTGGCAATGAAGTGGCAGGCAATTGTGTGTGCAAATCACTTTGGCTTTACAGTTTCCTTCGATCAGTCAGAAGCGTTAGAGCCTGTGTGGCGCATGCAAATGTATCCACCGACGGCGGTAATTGTTGCCCCTGCTGACACAGCGCAGTGCAAGTTGTGCCCAGCACCAGCACCAATTAATAGACACTTTTGAAGCACGTACTAATTGCTGATTAACTCGTTTACCTCAGATGGCCAGAGATTAATTCAGCGCTCCAATGTCGATGGTGGCACTTTTCCACCACTGCCCGCTTGTTCGGATCACGGTCACGACTGGACTATAATTATAATTAGGTTAGGGAACTGGGCTTGGGCACTGCTACGGCGACAACGGCGGCAGCGGCGACGACTACGAAGCTGTCCTTCATCGATCCAGATTCGGTGCACCAAAGCAGTAGTGTGAATGACTACACTGTCTCTATTGGCTATACTCTGTCAGCTAACTTTTGATCGAGGCTCAATCGTGGCGAACTGATTGAAACCAATCAGCACGCAAACAGTTCTGGCACTGCCTGTGCTTCAGTCAACGTGGCAACCACTGCCGTGGGTGCCACCGCCACTTGACGGACACGCCGATGTCACTCTTCTTTCTTACGTTGCACCTTGTCTATCAATCAAAAGTCAAAAGAATGTTTGCAGTTTCTGACCGATAGGCTGTTTTACCGGAAAAAAACCGGTTACCATCTAAATCGCAATTAAATCGTTTGCTGAATCGCCAATCATTGACCGAGGAGATTTGATTTATTGGACTTACTCAGCTCGAGAGTTGCAAATGTCATCGTACTCTCTTTCAAATGTCGTTTCACTGAAAAAAACAAAAAGCAATTTGCTCTGACGAACGATGATTGTTCTTTCTTCTAAATGAATATGGTTGCTTGTAAGTTTAGTCCATTTCACTCTAGTGGAACAATTATCTCTAATTGCAAAACCTAGGCTAACGGTACCTGCTTCAAGTACAGCTCATCTTGTCGTTGTACGGTTCATTCAATGTCAATTAAATTAATGCTTCCTTTCGACTGCAGTGCTGAAACAATTTAGATTTACCTGTTTGCGAGCAAGTGGAGTAATTGCTGTGACTAGAGCATAACACTTCAGTGGTGGCGGTGATGGTGATGATGGTGCTCATTGGGTAGTGCAGTCAGAAGGTGGCAACATGGAGGACCACAGTAGAAGATGGACATTGTCGGCAGCTAGGAAAAGGAGGAGGTGGTGGAGGTGGTCAGGGAACTGATATCACTGTGGCTCTAAGTGCTGAGCTGGTCATTTTGGAGCAGATGCATCGCGCTGGCTGGTGCAGTTGCGGAATTCGTCAGCCAGAGGTGGCTGCGAATGCTGCCACTGATCTCAACGAGAGCTGTCGCACTGTAATGTAGGCCGCACTGGTCGCCGAGACCAAACACCGACAAAGCTCAGCTTTGTTTGAAGTTGATCCTTTAGCGGGGTAAGCTTGAGGTTGTCCAGGGAGACTGCCGGAATCAGACTGACTGACTGCCTGATCCGGCTGGACAAGAACGGTGCAGAACTATTCCAAAGGGTTGGCCAGTGCAAACAGCATTTGCGTGTTTGTACGTTTGTCTGCAAAAGACCGGCTATTAGTGTCAATTACTTCACTTCACCAGATTCGCCATTATAACTGCCCGTTGAAGGAACCTAGTCGGAATGTACTTTCTGCGCAATGTTTACTTTAGGTGCTTTAATCTTAGAAATACAAAAAAGAAGAATATTATTTATGAGCCTGTCTGCAGCTTTTGGATCGCCAAAAACTTGAACTTTTTTCTTTATTTTTAAAGCTATTTTGTTCAACACATTTTTCCAACAAAGCTGTTCAATGGGCATCAGCAACAAAATCACTTTATTGCCTATTGCAAATAAATTGCGCTTTATTTCTTCTAGAAAGTACCCCAATAGTAACATTGGAAAAGTGTCTATTTGATATAAGCTAAAATAGGACGTTGAAATAGTTTAGTGAAACGTCGTCCAGAAACTGCAATGAAAAAATATCTCCAGATGCGAGATTTCGTGCAAAGACTTTCCATGGGAAGTCTGCGATATGACATGGCAAAATGTGCTCTAATCAATGCCGCTGAGTCTATCGCAACCGGCACTACCATCTAAGACTGTCATTGAGTGGCGTCTGATAACTGTGCCCACACTGTGGGCTCTCTGGTGATGCTCCCTATCAACAGCATTCGCACAGTCAACGACTGTCGATGTTGATGAGGTGATGAGTAAGCAGTAGCTGAGCGTTTGAACTTTCTCTACATCACCCATTCTCCTCCTCGTCCTCCTCTGTTTACGTCTCTCCCTCTATCTCTCATTGCCTTTACTTGGAAAGTGTTCACTACGTAGTTAACTATACTACTACTAGACGGCTAGGCTGCAGCAGGCACAACTGTTAGCAGCAGCGGCAGCTACGGTGTCCACTGGCAGCAACAGAACAAACAGTCGTCGTCGACCAGTTTGAGTTTTGCGTTAGCACTCGATCAGCAGCACCTCGCCAGCACTGCTTTGCCGAGTCACTTCACTCAGTCACTTCGCTATTCTTGTCTCCACTTTGTCTCGCTAGGCCTGTTTGCGGTTGGTTACCTCACCCGAATCAACAATCAGAATGAGTCAAGGAAGTATGGCCTGCGTCCGTTATTTACTTTTCGCTTTTACTCTGGTTTTCGTCATTTTCGGCTCCCTTTTAATCTACTCGGGCTTCTCAACATTCATCAGCCTCAACAAATATGAGCTGGTGGTCCACAACGGGCCCGACGGTGCCACCATCGTCCTGCTGGTCATCGGTTTTGCCATCTTCCTCACCGCATTCATGGGCTGTTGCGGGGCTCTGACCAAGAACAGTTTCATGTTGAGGACCTTCGCCTTTATCATCACACTCCTTCTCATTATTGAGCTGGTCAGTGTCAGCTTTGTGTTTGCTTTCAAGAAAACGGTATGTCTTGTTTGTGTATAAAAGTAGCAATATCTAACTAATCATATCGTTGTAGATCCACACTGAAATGCTGAAAGGACTCAACGAAGCAATCGTCAAGTACAATCCTACACACAATGACAGTGCAATTGTGTCCGTAATTGACGACATTCAGGGCACTTTCCACTGCTGCGGCGCGAATGGGCCCTTTGACTGGCAAAACAACACCCTCTACCACGATGGCATCTCTCTGCCACCTACATGTTGCAACAAAGAGGCGAAAGCCGAAGGACTGAACTGTACCACCACCACCAGTTTTCACTTTACAAATGGCTGTGTTGACATTATCACTGACGAGCTGAAAAGCTCTCTGAACACTCTCGGCTGGGCCGGAGTGGTGGTGATCGTGGTGCAGTTTCTCGGCGTGGTCTTCTCCTGTATGCTGTCCAACCAACGCCGAGAGTACATTTACGTCTAAGCCTAATCCGGTAGCCTATCATCGTGTACTCAGCGCACTAAACATTAGAAAGCACACCGCGCACCAGAATCTAATCATATTCTCTTCTAAATTTACGAAACACTGATTTCCAAATCACACTCTATTTTTAAATGTATAATTTTATATATCACTCTTGTAAATACAGTGATCGATTCCGCAGACGCTAAGATCCATCGAATTGCACCTGGTTAATTCGATTTTTAAACCTTTTATCTTTATATCCATATTTTATTGTCAATAAATACGCCATTTCTTGTCATGTCGCCTGCAAACATGAACAATGAAATGGTTTTGAGTTTGACAAGGCGATTAGTACATGTTGCTAGAAACTAAAATACAAACTCTTATCTTGATGTTTACTGTTGCAAATTCTACTTTCTCAGCGAACACACACTTTTGGTCAAGTGACTTTGGGTAAGTTTGACAACAATTGACTGTTTTTCTTTTTTTCATAACTTTTCTCATTTGCTCTTTCTTCAGATACGAATCAGCAGCTGAAAAGGAAACTGTGCCAAGACAAATGCGCACCACATAATGAGCACCATGTTCACTGGCAGGAAATTCTCAGAAATGAGCCATTGATAAGAAGACCTCTGAAGAGGAGAATTACAGCTTCTGCTTCTGCGATTGGTGGTGGTGGTGCTCAGTGAAGTGGTCGCATGTGCGATTACCCAAGATAGTGACTCTCCGGGGAAGGAGGTATGCTAAGTATGCACTCATTAGCGACCATATGACTGCACTCTGTGGCTTTGCACTGCACTGACCCCTTCCCACTATCTGTCCACTTTAGGCACTGCTAATGACTGTTTTCACCATCGACCTGTCTACTTCATGTCATTGACTTTTAAATCGGCTGTGACCCATCGCCAGGACAGTTCACGCGCAAATTCCCTGGAGATTTCTCAGATGTATGTCCAAGACTCACTTGATTTTAAAGTTTTTTCGAAAAACATTGGGTACTTGTGGTAAGACTCTTGATTTAAAAAAACTGAAACACTAGCTCAAACTTTTATTCAATATGCTTTAGATTTCATCAATCCACTTTCAATGCAGCTGAACTTGTTTTTGAAAAAAGGAAATGCCAGGTTTCAAATCACAAGTTCTGTGCTGCCATCGGGTGTTTGGTACTGAAACAGGATTATCGATTTATTCTCTGGGACGCTCTTCTGCAAACGAGAATTCTCTCTCTCTCGCTTCCTCTGCTCCTCGGTGCGATCGATATCTCAATCTGCAGGTATTGAGTCAGCAGCAGCAGTGGGAGCTGCAGTCGACTGCGTGTACGCTGTTTTTCCGCCTCATGCCGCGGTGCTCTCTGGTTGGGGCTGCCCGCCTATGCGCCCTAGTTCGACACCTAATCCATAATTCAAACATTCGGCAGAGACCTAAATGCTGGCTCACTCGGCAGTGTCGCCCTGCAGGCCGCGCGTTCACTGTACCAGTGCACGTAGTTCCACTAGCTATAGTGTAAGTCTGACTGCCTTGTTGTGTCTGCAGAACCAGCAGCCGACAGACACTGTGGTCCCCGACTGGCCACTGAAGCTCGACTGGTGATTCCTCCGACTGCTCTTCCAATTAATGGCTCTCTTCGACAGCACTTGTGATAGCACCGTTCTCCACTTCTCTCCCGGTCCACCGTCGTACAGCGCGCAGCAGTGTGCACTCGTGTTTACTCAATGAGCCCGATTGATAATCACAGTTGCTCGCTCCTTGTGCAGGTAACGTACCGCAGAAGAGTCGCCAACTACTGCTGCTGCTGTTGCTGCTGTTCCTGTTGTCCGTGCCCATTCTCTGGAAATCACTCTCTTTCGGGCTGTGTGTGTGTGTGCTGGCGACCGAGCTGGCTCCCTCTTGGCTGGCGCCAGTGTCGCCCTGCACCCTCCTAGCTGCTCCTTTTCTCTGTAGCTAAGGTGCTGTGTGCGCTGTGCGTTGTGATGCTTCCGCCAAGTGTTCTGTCCAGCGACCGCATTCAACAACTCACTCTTAAATGAATCTCCACCTTGTAGTGTATCTAGAGGTATTGCCACGGCCGTCGCTGCTGCAGTAGTGCTTCTAGATGCCTTCTAGATTTTGTAGGCTTCACTGTAGCCAATTGGCTAGTCTGCAACTAGGACCGCCGCACTTTTCTGTTCCAGCAGAATGTACTTTAACATCCCCAGCAACGCTTCGTCTCCTGTTCAGGTCTTTCTTATTACCATGCTCACCGTTATTACTTGGAACCAGGACTCCAAGCAGCTGCGCCAGTGTTCACGGGAGAGGTCCCGAATCGTGCGAGAAGTGATTACCAAGGTCAGTGTTGTTCCTTCAGCTGATAAACTCCTTTTTATTAATCATGTTTTTGTTTCCATTTCAGAAATGGTTGCCCATTTTTGACCAGCATCATGTTGCCATTTCCACCGAGTGTCCATTTCACCTTGATCGCGATTACCTTTGGTGGCCAAACGATCACAAGGAGGGTAACGGCGACAAAGTGGACTCTCACTGGACTTGTCCCGTTTGTAGTCGAGACTTTTTATGCTCTGAGAGCTTGACGCTGCACTGGGATGAAGTACATCGCGAGGAGCACACTGATAAATATGTACGTTTTTTTCAATTTTAAGCAACCTACTTATAAATCATCATCCTTTTTACTAGAGAGACGATGTAGTATGTCTTGCCGAATACTGTGACATATTCCGATGTGACGTGCTTATTGGCCATAAGAGGCAGCAGAAGCGAAACCAAAATATAATGGGCTACCTGTCCTTTGGTGAGGAGGACAGTTCTCTGAAGTGTGAGCCGTCAAAGATGGCTCTACTAGAGCGCAGTTGTCACAACGTTGTCCGCCAGTGTACCATCAACCTGGAGGCGAATGTCTCCGAAGCACAGTTTTCCCTGGTTGAGCAAGAGTTGATCGCTTCGCTGTGCTCTTTCCTCACCTGCGACCACTACAATGACGATCTATTTGCCGAAGAAGGCACAGTAAGTGAAGTGGCCACTGTGAGGTGTTAATCACCGCTCGGCCAGAAGAACCGCCGGACACTACTCACTCGGTCTTTTTCTTCTTTATTTACCTTACCTAGCAGTCACGCAAAGTGCCCATCACTCTGTTCACCGTACTTGGCGCTACAATGGCTTGTGGCTTTTGCGTTTGTTATTATCTCATCTGGAAGTTCATACAGTATGATAACAATTTTTCTGTTTCCTTAAATTTAATTATTTTTTTATCGCAGACGTGGACTTGGTCGAATTGGCAAAAAACTGCCAATTGAGCCCAACAAAATCAACAAGCAATCGAACAAATCATTGAAGCTGTCATTTCGGGAGTCTGCCAAAATGGTCATGAGAAACTCTGCCAACATTGCAAATAGCCACACAAAATCTTCCAATTTTTTCAACAACATCTGTGAGTTTAGTCAAGAGGCAAAGGAGGATACAATTGAGTTCAACAATGAGTTTAACGCCAATAACACAGCGGACTATGAGCGGAAGCTGCGCTCCATCAGCAGTATCATTGAGGAGGAAGACGAAGAGAAGGACGACTCAGAGCGAAGCATCAGCTATGCTTCCTACCCAATTGTCAATCGAAAGTTTATGGTCAAACAGCGCAGCTTTGAGATGACTCGCTCTGGCCTTGCTGATCACAGTGTCAGCCGATCCAGTCATGGCAGTCTGACGCCCGTCTCCGCCCGAAGTACGCCGCCGATGGGCAGTGATGGCCAACTTCACCGAAAGGCGAAGGCCGCTCAGAGACCGCAGAGTCAGGAAATATACCTGCACGACTTGCCCATGAAAGTGCACCCTAGGTACATTCAACCTCTGAAGCACTCCTACTCGGACCGGTACCCCTGCTACTCGAGCACTTCTGCCGAGACGACGGCACCAGCCATGACCAAGTCGCGCTCCTACTCACACTCACAACTGCGCAATGCACACAACACCGTTCGCACCGTCTTCACCCGACCGAAGATGCCTCCCCCTCGACAGGACTCCATTGAGGAGGAGTGGGAGCAGAAGAGTCAACATTCGCACTCTTCAATGTCACTTCAGTCGAGCATCTCTGCAGTCAAGTCGGCGGACGCAAACTACAAGGGGCGCAACACCTCTAAATCTTCGCTCTCTTACAACCCCTCAATGCACTTGAACACTAACAAAGAAGATCATCATCGAGAGCAGTCGTATCCACTGTACCAGAGTCAGGCTGCATCCTACCATCAGCCCTTTCAGCATCAGCAACAGCAGCAGCAGCAGCAGCAACAACAACATCAACAGCATCAACATCCGCCGCAGCAATATTCCCAGCAACAGCAGCATCATATGCAGCTGCCCCAACAACAACACCATTTTTCGACTTCATCCAAAAGCAACAGCAATGCGAGCATCACAAGTCGGGCCTCACTGGGCAGTCGAGTGACTGCCACCACCAGTAGCCAGTCATTTGTCAAGCGCTAAGTGTGCTAGAACATCAGCTTCCTTAGCACGCAATCAATCTACAATTCATCAACAGTCGTACTTTGCTCGTTGCAAAGTGTGCACCGTTGTTGGCAGCCACTTCCCCAGCAGCAGCACCAGTGGTCTAGCAGCAGCACTCGGCCACCTCTGGACAACCAGTCGGTTCAGTTTGGCCAGCCAGCTCCTCTGGTTTTCTGGAGCACTCAACCGCTTGAGCTTGCTCGCAGATGGCGCCTGCTGTCTCAAAAGTTTGAATTTCGGTTCTGGAATCCAGAATCGGTGAAGTTCACCCGATGCACTGCACCTCTTGCCTGCATTGTTGCTGCGCCAATGCCTTATTGCAAGTTGACCTCACCACTTTCCACTTGTCACACCTTTGCCCTCACCTTTATTGCTTCAATGCAGCCTTTATCTTTGCCGGCTTTTACCTTTCCATCGGCACAAATCTTTTTTCCTTCCCTCCTTCCTTTTTCCTTCCTTCCAATTCTCCCTTTTGCACCTTCACACTCAATGGCCGTGACCAAAGCACAGCTTTGCACAGGTTCTGGACTGCTTTTTAATTGAGACCAATTTGAATACTTTCAAATTGAGACTCCAATTGAAAGTCATGAAATTCCTGTGCAGAAGCAGTATCAGTCACAGCAGCACTCAACTTTGTTCAGGCAAACAAACTGATGACGCCAGTTGCAATCGATGCGTTTTAACTTTCTATCATTGTTTTCTTTCTCAAAATATTTACCCCTGTTACCAAATGCCAGAAGTCTACTTGGAGAAGATGCTTTGAGTTTGAATTTTTCTATTGCAAAAATTGATCAAAGCCATCGCTCTAATGTTTTCTTCCAACACTTTAACTTACCTAATTGGATATTTTCTAAATGTTTTTCCAAATTACCTACCAATGTTTGCAATACTGTGTGACACATTTTCCTCGCACTCACTTATTATTTTTTCTGCAGTACAAATTTACGGTTTGTTATCTTTATTTGTTTTCAACCCAAAAGCTATAACTGTTTTTTTCTGTTTTGAACTGATTAATAAACAATTTTTATCTTTAATTTTATTTACTAGATATCATCACAAAATTTTTTATGCTTTACAAACGGTTGAGAATTTTTCGCTTTAATCAAAAATTTATTTTAATTTTTTAAGATTATCATGAACACCTGGATCTAATGAAGTGAGGAGACTTATAAGAAAGTATATGACACAACTTTTGACCATTTTTAGTTACTTTTGTGCAACACAATTAACATTTTTTTGTTTCAGTGTATATCAGAGCATTTAATGGCAAAAATCGTAGAAAGTAATAGTTTCGATTGGCAAAAAAGTGCGACTAATATTGCCTTAGCTAGTTTAATCAGCAGTCAGTCATCAAGGCAATTTCTGCAGATTTCAGTGAGGACTCAATTAACGACTGAAGTAATACTCAAGCCAGTATCGAGCGGAATTTGTCGGCTAATCTAAACAAGCCCCCTTTCTTTCTAATTTAGTGGCTGAACAGGCTTGTCTTAGTGGTGGTGATAGAACAGTGGGCCGTTGTTGTGGCAAAAGTTGTCGCCTCCACTTGCGACGTCGTCCAGTGGTCAAACAACAGCAAGAGCACAGGCAACGCTTACAATGGCTAGTGCAACGCTGCATGGCTCAATTGGATCGCCAACCAAACCTGATTTAATCAAATTAATTTTGGACATTTAAATCAATTTCATTACAAAACATTGCAGCGAGTACTAAATTAAAAGTACTTTGATTAAGTGAGTAAATTAAGTTTAGTCGCAAACACTTGAATGAAGCGCTAAAGAAAGCAAAGAAATTTATTGCCATCTCTCGATTGTCTTTCATTGCTTGCACTTGCAAAATTAATCTTTAGTTTAAGAGACGACAAAGTTTACTTGCAGATAAAAATACCAGTAATCAAGTGCGCTAAATTACTTTTAAAACTAAACAGCTAGAGATTTTCTCGGCAAAGTTCAGTTAATAATTAAAGTACTTTAGATCGATCTTTTCAACAAGGTTGCCTTTTTAAGAGTTTGTTAATGGCAATGCTGGACAAATCAGTTAATATTCAGTTTGTATGCGTTTTTAATTTTAGCTGAGTATTTGTCTAAATATAGAAAAACGCAATTTACTGCTAAGTGCAGTTCATCAAAAGTCACAGGTCATATTACTACTGCACAATAATTTTTTTGTTGGATTTGTGGTTCAGAGGAAAAATTTCAAACTAACTATTTGATAAACTGACTACTAAATTAAAATGATTACGTTTATAGTCAATTTAGCTCTAAAACATTTGTGGTAGTATTTAATTTCTATTTACTGATTAGCAAAAAACGTCAGTCCACAAGATAACGTGCGAACGGAGCAGTTACGTGCCTGCGACAGTTAGTATTAATTTTCATAAATTGTTTCAAAGAAAGTTTCACTAATCTTCTTCTTCTTTGCTCTCCCTTTTGCTTGTCATCTAACATATAAATCCAATTAGATTAATAAAGTTAATTTTGTTTGCCTTTCTGCAATATGGTCACAAAAGTAGTGGTCGAGCAATGTCCATACGTTTTGCCCACAGTCTAATGTGCCGTTGGTGATTAACAGTGCGACAGTACCACTGTGGCCACTACCATATGAAACAATTCTCAAAAGTTCTTAAACCATTCATTCAACCGTAGTTTCAGACTGAGGCAAAAACTGTTGGACACACCGTCAATGGCAACTCAATTAAACAATGTGCTCGTTGTCTGGTTAAATTGATAAAAATTTAATTGACAATTACATTGCAATTTAAAGTTTGCACTTCACCGACAGGCCACTCAATAGATTTAATTAGAGCTAAAACGGACAGCACCAACTTGGACAACACATTGCTCGCCTGGTCACAACTCCTCAACTTCTTCATTGTTCGTAAAAACAGCGGTTGTGCACACAAAGCTTGCTCGGCCAAGTGTCAGCAAAAGGACTGTCTGTGTCTGTGTCGGTGTGTTGCACTTGGTAGCACAAGTAATTGTCAATTAAGCCATTTCTAATTTTCATTCTATTTGAACTGCTTTCTATTGATTGGCTTCGCATTCGCCTTTATTGAAACCAAATGGAGCCTGGACAATTTAAAATGGTTCCATTTTTGAACGCTAAGCAAATAGCGATTTTGTTGCTATCTTTCTTCTTTTTCCTTTCTTTATTTTTTAGCACCTTCTGCATTCCCAGTTTGAGGAAATGCACAGGTTACTCACAGTAGCGCCGTCCAGTCAGTTTTCAGCCAACCATTCTCTCACTACATATAGATTAATAATTAAATCGAAATAAATTTTAAAGTTTTGCGCCTTCAACGCTTACGTCGAGTGGCATTTCAAAATTAAAAGTGTCCACTTTGAAAAACGACATTTTTGAAGCATTTTCGAGGCCATTTTCTGCGCCTCACACTGCATTCACTTTTTTTTGGCCAACTGTTAATTAAATTTTTAATTTTCAAATTCAATTCACTTCCATCTTTCTCTCTTTGTTGTCTCTCAAATATGCCACACACCTTCCTCGTGTGTTCGTTCTTTACAATTGCTGTCCAAACAGCAGTCTCTTTGACACATTCTTAGATGGTCGGTCGCTAGTCCCCAGTGGAGCAGTGGTGGTGATGCCGATGGTAGTTGGTGCAACTGGCGCCATAACCGAAAGAGAGCAACCACACAAACTACTACAGACAGAGAAACGGTGGAGGGAAAGAAAAAGGGAGAACAGACAGACAGACAGACAAACAGTGCACCGAGGCACACAAACACATTCCTGCCGCTTTGCAAAGAACAAGCTGGGCAGTGAAGCAAAGGGCAAATGTGCGTCAGCAAAGTGTGCTCATTAGCGAGTCGTATTCACGGTGACAGTTTGCCACGACTAAACAAAAACTAGCCAAGAGAAATTAATTCCAAAAGCAAATACAATAACTGCCAGGCCAAACACAATCGATGGTCTAGGTATTTTTCTGACTTGGCAAGCTGTGCGCCGTAGTTTGAATTAGCATCAGAATGCTGGCGCTTTCAGACTTGGACCCTGAGCTGAACACAACTGATTGCTGGCAGGGCTTTTCTCCTCTACTCCCTCTCTTTTCTCTTTCTCTAATACTTTGTGGCGTGTGCTCCGAGCGCCGTTTTCAAATCAATTTCCCTAAAGTCAGCTTGCTGTAATGATGCAAGTAATTACTATTAGCATAGCATTTTCAAAACATTTTAAAGTGCAGGCAGAAAAAAGTGTGCGCTAGTAAAAGCTGCTTTGGCTTTTTGGGTGACAAGCAAGAGACGGGGAGAAGAAGGGAGTCCTTGCGCGCGCCTGCAAACGACGGCTGTGGCATCAAAGTAAAGAAGGCAAGTGCTCAACTCAGTGGAGACACTTAGGAGTCAAGTAGTAATGAATGCGTTTAATTTCGTGCTTCATGCCTGACACAAACCAATATTTATAGGATGCCTAATGGAATATTCGCAGCAAAGTCTTGTCGTCTTTGGTGGCAGCCAGTGCCAGACTGCTGCTGTTGCTGGAGCAGCGGCTGCGGCAGCCGTCTACCACGACACAATCTTGCCGTCGCCATCATCTTAATAGCACAGCTTCACTTGCTGCCGCACTACCAAGCAGAGACAGTTGCTGATGCTGCTGATGCTGGCACTACACTCTTCTACCGCATAATGGAAAGTGCAACGCCTATAGCAATGATTTGAGTTAAAATTCTTAAAATTCTGCATACATTGATGACGGTGATGAAGTAATTTAGCAACTCAATTGCCTGACTGCAGTAGAATGGCAGCCTGGTGCAGAGCGGTGAGCTTGACGCGCGCGCCCGGGCTTCAGCCTGTCGCCGTTCGCTCGACTTCTCGAGTGGTCGAGCGAGGCCACTTCACTTGCTTCAACCGAAGCATCAGCATCAGCAGCAGCACTCAGCAGCCGTCGCCGTCGGAGGACGAGGAGGCAATCTGCCTGTGTGCGCCTCTGTAAACAAATATTGATTGAAGTTAAGTAACAGCAACAGAATAAATAAATCAATTCTTAAATATTTTAATGCCAATTTTAAATTAAAGCCTCGACAGCACTACGCTTTCTACGGCTTTGTTTATTCTTGTGCTTGGAAAGTAGTAGTTTTCTTTTGAAAAGAGTGGTGGTGCATGTACCGTAGATGTACAGCACTGAAAACGCATTTCAAAAGACAGCAGTTGTGCTGGCCACAGTGGACAGTAGCGGCGTACAATGTCCACTGACCCTCTCTGGCTAATGGCTGCCAGCTAACTAACTAATGCCCAATGACGGAATAGGCAAATTGAGTCTTTATAAATTCTGTTGGCCCTGCTGCAAACTCTCATTGCTGCCTACAGCAGTTGCCGTTGAGATGCAAAAGTGCTCTCCCCTTTTCCATTCTTCAACTTGCGACGGCACTAAGTGAAGATAAGATGTCTGATAAAGTGGGCTTGTAATTGAAAGGCGCCAGTCGACTTGGCGATGGGTGCCAAGCAGTGCCAGCCTAGCTGCCTGTCACTGGCGATGCAGCAAGCTGACTGCGCTCTGGCGACACGACTCCAATCTGCCTCCTTCGCGGCTGGGCCAATTGTGATTATGCCACTCGATGTACTCGTTTGCTGAAAACTCTCTCTCCCTAAAAGCACCGCTTGCAGAATCGTGCAAACAAAAAAACTAATAACTAACGAATGCAGAGAAATGCACTGCAGTGCAACGGCGAGAATAATACAACTGGCTGCCTCGCTCCTCTGGCCTCCATGCTGTTGTTGATGTTGCCTCTGATGTTGCCTCTGCTGCTGCTGTTAGCGCTGATGATGGCGGCGCGACAATGCTCTGCTCAAATGTGCTGGTGTTATTTAAAATTTAAAATTAAACCAAATTTAAATTCTCTTTTCTCTGCTATATAGCTGTTGCATAGATCGCGCAGCATTAAGGCCAGAGCGAGAGGGACGCAGAGGGCATGATGTGCCAGTGTGCGCCCTGCGTCCCTCGATTGCAATTTCATTTAGCAGAGCTTCGTCCCAGTTGATATCACCCGACAGCTAAGTAGTGCTGCATCCCGCTATCCGATGTGCATGTCTTCCTCGATGTGCACTGTAGCCTCTTCACTGCTGCCGTTAATAAGAATGACACAAAATGAGCCAACTAATAAGAAGATGCAATCGAGACTCTGCTGGCGCGCTCGTCTAAGTGTAAAGAAGGCAAAAAAGTGCTACACTCCAGCGAGGTCGAGACGGGCGCTGAAACTTGGCCCGACGGCGGCGCCGTCCCAGCACTGCCGCCATCGCCACCACTACCAGCACCATCACAGACGTGTGCAATAAATTCGAATGCGAGGAGTTTAATTTCAATTTCAATTTTTTAAAGTGCCAAGTATCTGAAAGTAAAGTACTAGTCAGCAAGAGCCCCGCTAAGCATAGCATAAATAATAATAATCAAAAGAAAAAGGAAATTAAAATATGAAACAGAGTAGGCAAATGCTGCAAATGGAGAATCCTGGAACAGTATAGAATTGCATTGGGACAGTTGGCTGGCAACAAATGGTGGCAATGCAAGCTTAGATGAGTTTATTTCTGCAGATTCCATTACTGCCAAGTTCACACAAAGAAAAATAAGCGGAACTTGTCACTGATCGTTTTTTCAACTTTAAATTAATAATTTATGTCATTAACAAATCGATAGTTTAAAAAAATTTTGACTGCTTAAAAAATTTTTTTAATGAACATTTCAAAGCACAAAACCAATTTGATTTTTAGCAGTAATGCAATTCAACTAAAATGCATAATTATGCATCATAAGTATGTCTGGCCTTAATTGAAAAATGCTAATGTACCCGAGCGGGTTTGGGTAGAAGCTTTGGTTGTTGTTTGAACTCACTCCTACTCACACACTTGTGACTTTCAATCGATGTTCCATCAGTCAATCAGTGCAGTATCTATTGTTTGCACTTATAGAGCAGGAAAGTCGAGAAGAAGGAAACACGAGTGACAGCAGTGCAACCCATTGCTCACAGGCCTAGCTGACTTTCAATCAGGCCTGCCATCACTGCCATCACCGCTACCACCACCACCACCAGCACTACCATCATCAGCAACATCAGCACCATTTCCATCAGACAGACCTTATTAGCATAGTGCAGTGCATAGCAGCACAGGCCAATTAAATGGAGGCCTGGCACCGTTCTGGCTGGCGTTGCACGACCGCTCCTGTCGCTCTTATCTGCCAGCATCATCATCATTAGCTGTGTACCCTTTCTCGGCACACTCCACGACGACAGAGGCATCAAAGAGCGTCAGCATTGTAGCACCGAGGCGTTCATTGCCGCAACCAGCGACTGTCGACGCAAGGCCCATCCTCATTACTGGCACTCGCTCAACCCCTTCGCAGGCCTCTGCATCAGCGCCTGTGCCTGATTCCAGCGCTTCTCTCTGTGCTAATTCATAACGCCACTGACTTGATGTCCTCCTCGCAGAGCGAGCGAGCTTTTCTAAATTAAATCCTTTTTCAATGCATTCTCCGCCTTGTCGCTGCACAATGCAAACAGAAAGGAGCGAAAGGGAGCAAGAGGGTGAATGGGAGCAGAAGGGCGCATCAGCCTAGCAGTTGGCAGCCATTAGGCAGTTCCAAGTTGGCAACCAGGCATCTGGAATGCAAGAATATTTAAATTAGTAAACCGTCGCAATTTATTGTGTCAATAATGGCAAGTTGTCATCGGTAGTATAAATTTTTAATGGCCAAATAACTCATTAGAATAGCTCGGTAATGGTGGCCCTGCCAAGGCCTGAGAGTGTGTGTGTGTGTGTGTGTATGTTCGTTGTGTGCCTGTGCCCGTGATGCCGTCGCAAATGGCCTGGCTTGTGTTGACATAGAAAGCACTGTTCTCCCTCACTGTCCTTGCAAATGCAAAGATAAATAATGAACGAAAGAAAACAAAAGTTAAAAATGGCGACTAATGACATTTTTGATTATATCGCCTGGGCTTTCCACTGCCTTGCGACCATCAGCAACAGCACCAGCGTAAGCATCAACGGCAGTTTTGGCAGCAACAACAGCCCCGCGCCGCATGTCACTAGCACTAAGCTGTATAAATATTCTGATATTCTGTTTAAATATTTAAATCATCTGCCGAGATGAGATAAAATTACAGCAGCTCCCATTATAGTGCCATTTGCATAGTTCTACTTTTAAATGGTTTTTCAGACTAGCGGCAAATGTACTTTTAAATTAGTATATAGCCTGAATGAGGCGCCAGTGCATGGGGCCTAATCGAGGACGCAGAAAGCTAGAGAGGTGGCAGAGGAATTAGGCCCGGCAAGACGTTCTTGTTGTCTTAAGATGAACACAAACACAAGGAAGCGGTTGCTGATGTGTTGGTGTTTCTTCTGGTGTTTTATCACTTACTTTGCTTAGAAAAGAGCACATTAAAGATGCTATGATGACTACGGCAAAAACGAGCAACAAATCTGCCAATGGTAATCTGTCGGCGGCAAAGGGCCAGTGCCAGAAGCCAGCAAAACATCATTTTGTAAGCTCATCTTTGATTTGTCTTGACAATTTTAAAAGTTGCTCAGTTTAAGCAAGCTCCAAAACATTAGCAATTTTGCTAGCAACAAATATACGTTTATAAAACTTAAAAAATGAACATACACTGTTTTACCAAGCAAATGATTATAAAAACTATTGAATAAGGCTGATTTCCTGTTGGCACAAGTCAACATTACTGTCGATTAAAGGTTGCAATGCAATGAAAATGTGCCAAAGATGTGGTCAGCACTAAAAGGGGACAGTGCGCAAATGCCCGACATAGCACTCAGCACATTCTGGTAGTGAACTTGAACTCGGTCAGCTATTGGGCACTTTTGTGAAGAAAAAATCAAACTGTGTATAAAAAACTGAGGCTTTGTGTTTGTAGGTGAATAAATAAATTGATTTTGACAACAAGTGAAAATATTAGCTACTTTTTACTCATCGTAAGACTTGATTTTTTATTTTTAATCAAAAATTAAAAACACAAAAACATTATGTAGTGATGAATGTTTTTGATTAGCCTTTGGGTGCAGTTCTAATTTTGTTGCAGTTTAAAAATGAATATTTTGCCAAAGGCTACATATTACATTTGCAAATAACGAGCCCATAAACGTGCAATATGAAACAAATGACTGCAAGTTGGCCATTTATTGAAGTGATATAACTTCCGGTAGTTTGACTGGGAACATTGCTGAACGAAGCAATAAGATTGACTACCAGTTTGTGCATGCGTCAGGTTTTTTAAACCAATTTAAATTAATTGAAAGCAACTCAAGTTTCGATTAGCACAAAACTACTTGCTACACTTGGCAGACACTTCCTGAAGGTGATTACAATTGAAATCAGCACGTCAAGTTTTTTAACAATAAAAAATGTTGTTTACTAGCTAACCCAATCATACATCGAGATGACAAGCAAATGAAAAAATAAAAAATTTTAAAGTATCACTCGGCACTTTCAGGTTTTTCGGACGGTAGTTGGCTCTTGTTTTGGTGACGCAAATGACAGTGCACTTTTCGGACGGCCAATAAAGCACACAAACTATACAGTTGCAATTATTAAAGGCAGTTAAAGGGCAGTTGGCTCATTGCTGATTGTTCCTAGCTATAAAGATGGGCTTCATCTTTACAACACAACAAGCACACATATGAAGGCATTTGGAAGGAAATTAAACTCAGTGTAATGTACGTTTAATTCAATGTTTTTGCAACTTGCATTGTGCCATTTGAGTTAAATAAAAAAGTAGAAAACTACCAGTCCAGCTACCAATAGTCAGAAAAACTAAATTGTTAAATGTAGTAAATTAAACGATATTGAAAGAAATTCAATAGATTAAACGTTTGATTTAGACGAGTGTTTAATGGACAGTTTACTGGACAAAGTGCCACTGTGCTTGCCAAAGAGTGGCGACATTTTAATGTGCTAAAAACATTAAGAAGTAGAGACAAAAACACAGAAAAGTAAGGCAAATGGTTTTCGGCAAAAAGAGCCAAAAGAGCATATTGTACGACTCAAACGATGAAACGTTGCAAAAGTATTTTTAATTGAATTTTGCTTGATAATTTGACATTAAATTACTATTACTTTTTAAAACACTAAAACTCTACTATTACTACCATATTGAACAAAATTTAAAATGTTAATTTATAATCAATTGTTTGTGGAAGAAAACCCAAAAACTAAAAAACTTGTCAATTTTACTAACTTTAAGTTTTCAGTTAATTAAACAATTGTTTGAAACATTTACAATTTAACAACGTGTTTGCTGGTCCGATTTTGTTTTTTAAATAACATTAAAGTAATTGTGATAAAGTGTTTTAGTGATACCGATTTTGTTATTTTCTAATTAGTTTTTGCGCTCATAAAAAGTCAACTTAAAACCAGTTTTAAAATATACCTCTTTACTTGTACCAAATTTTGAACCAGAAGGCGTATTCTGGTTTTTAAAGTATATAGCTAGTGTTGTAATGAATTAATTTGACTATGAGCGGCACTTTGCTTCATAAAGCCTCATAGCAAAACATACTAAAAGCGGCGGGCCTAAAAGGCTTAGGGAACAATAGAGGAAAACGGAGAGCACATGCAAGGAACAGCGTTTCATTGGAGCCGTGCTATGCGTAAAAAGAGAGCAGAGAGGGTTTAATTGGGACGGGCGTCATTAGTATCAAGGCAAAGGAACTGTGCCTAAACACGCCTCGCTCAATTACGAAATGAAGGAAAGAATGCACGAATGAGTATATAGCATGTAATGACTGACTTGCTCTATAGTAGGCAAAGGAGTGAAAACGAACTGAAGGGAAGGAATGCACTGAGCGAACAGCACTGAGTCACTGCAGAAAGCTGTACCACTGCAAAAGGCTGTGAAAGGCACTCTCATTACGATCTTGTTGCTGTAGTAATTACAGTGCCACAGCCAGCTGGGCGTCATCGCACTTAATTGCCCGCATCGTACTCATTCAAATTAGCACTCTTCTTTGGCTCCTCTTGGAGCCAGTTTTATAGGTGCATTCCAAAAGGAGCCATAAGGCGGCGATGAGTCTCGGTGTCGGGTCTGTCGGGCGCCATTCACCAATGGCACGGGTAATCGACGGCCTGACAAATACTGCCTGGCAATTAATTATACAGAGAAGGAGAAAAGAAGACAGGCAGACAGATAGGGAGAGAGAAAGCAAAGGAGGCAGTGGATGTGCAACGCAAATGCATCGTTTGTTGCCAGTGCCATTGTCTTCCTGCGATGTGTTCTCTTTCTGTCGACAAAGATAACAAGACATGCAAAACAGTGAAATTACATTTATTTATTTATTTTGACAAAACATTAATGCAAGTGGGGATTGAAATGTACAGCTGGGGGATGGCACTTGCCGCAGTCGGCACTTCCAACTCACCCTCAGTTCAAAGCACCAGTGGTTTCTGGCAGGCTGCACGGGCCAACTGAAATATGATTAAAGAACACAGCTACACAGCTATGTGTATGTGTGTGTGCATGGACGAATGCAAAGTGAACAGCACTGAAAAGAGAGCAAGAGAGAGAGAGAGAAAGGACGGCACAGCATCGACAGCAGCCTTTATATTGCTTTGTTTGTCAAGAAATTGTCAGAATTTTAATATCGGAATAAGACTAATTTTTAATGGCACTGCTAGTGGCAGCGGCAGCGGCAGCAAGCAAGCACAGGCAAGCAAGCAGGCAACTCTGCTTGCGAGCACGCATGCATTGTGACTCATTTATTTCAATCGAAATCAAACGGCAGAAAGAGAAAGAAGAGAGAGAGAGAGAGAGAGAGAGAGAGAGAGAGAGAGAGAGAGAGTGGGCGAGT
>JAALOO010000959.1_pt1 | contig 22566 bp, 16 predicted proteins | sample 7257641 | NCBI WGS metagenome assembly JAALOO01 (sample SAMN14085613, study PRJNA598686) | mite metagenome | biome: ENVO:01001000; feature: ENVO:01001002; material: ENVO:01001226; isolation source: single female mite from University of Michigan culture on fish food culture... ...
GCCAACAGTAAGCAACACAGTTCCCACACCTTTTCCTCTCCCGCTCCCCTTTCCATTGTACTTCTCCCCTTTCTCCCCTTCCGCTCTGCTTCGCCAGCAGAGCGGGGAACATGCGCAGTAGCGCCTGTGACGAACGCACCGACGAAGCTAATTTTTTAATAACAGTAGGGGATAGGGGATATGGAGCCACGGTAAAAAACTAATGACTGAATGTGCTTACAATTTTTGTCAAGCTAAAAGTTTCCGTCATCCTCGCCGTCATCAGAGCCAAAGTCGTTCTCCGTCTGAATCTCCATCTTCTGGACAATCAACCGCAACAGCTCCAGCTGCAACTCAGAGTGCCTCGCCAGATCGCGTAATCTAAGTGCACAATGTGGACAATGACAATTGTGTGTTAGTCAGATTTTTACAATGTTAACTCCTCAACAACAGCTCAACCTCGGGACTTACTTTTTCCGATGCTGACCCATCTGATAGAGACAGTTTGCCTTGAAGTTGACAAAGTCGTGCTGGTGCTGGGTCATATTAGGGCCACGTGAGCTAGTCATCGCCATCTTGTTTGGCCGGTTGAGGATGTACTTTGAGTAAAAGAGAAACTGCAGAGGAAGAAAAGAAACCAGTTCCTTATTAAAAAAAATTCAAAGTTAGGCGCAATCGTCATCTCTCTTACGAATAAACTCGACCCACAGCACCGATTCGGGTACTCGTAAATCTCCTTCTTATCAGTCAGCTGAATGAACTTTCGCGGCAGCTTTCGCTCCAGGTCAGTGTGCAGGTCGACCTGCATAGTCAGCCGCTTCAGCTGGGCGTCCTTCCGAACGGTGTCAATGTCGCCGACGGCCAATCCGATAAGCAGATTCATCAGCAGAATTGGCATCAAGATGATGAAGATGACGAGAAAGAGGAGCGAGGTGAAGAGCTGCCAGCGTTCAATCTCCGCCGCGCCGTCTCCGCCCGCTCCACTTCTTCGCCGGGTCTCACCCGTCTGGTCGTCCACCACGCCAGCTGTGCTGCGGAAGAGTATCGGCTGGAGGAAGGTGTTGATGAAGTCCACCTCGCCGAGCATCATCGTCCCGACGCGGATCATCGCCAGAATCGGCCGACTGAAGCCCTTGCCCGAGCGGAGCAGGTCAAACTTGGCGAAGAGAATGTAGAAGCTAAGGCCGAAGGCGATGATCAGCACCGAGAAGAGGAAGATGACCTTGATGAGGGTGGAGAGAATCTCGAGGAACATCACCACGTAGATGCCGCCGCGGTTGAAGCGCTGCAGGTAGAAGAGCAGGTTAAACCAGGCGATGAACACCGAGACGGCCGTGCTGATGTACAGGTAGCTGTCGTGAATGTTGAAGAAGAGAAAGGAGAGCGACATGATGCCGCTGGAGAGGTAGAGCAGCCACTCGAAGATGTTGATGAACTCGTAGAAGTAGCGCAGGCGCTGGTAGAGGAGAAAAAATAGAGCTAGATAAAGACTTAAGACAACAAACACACTTCGCACTCTCTCTCTCTCTCTCTCTCTCTCTCTCTCTCACCTGGTGGTAAATCTGGTAGAACTCCTTGAGAATGTTCAGCACCACCAGAAGGAGAATAGCCCAGCTGAGCAGGGTGACGTTCCTCGCCTCGCGCTGACTCTCGCTGTTGTCGTTGACCAGATTCTGAATGAAGCTGCTCTGGTTGCCCGCCTCCTTCCCTCCGAGGCGAGGCTGCGAGGCGTGCGCCACGTCGATCACCTTCAGCCCGTTGAGGGTGATCAGCGAGAGGAAGAGCAGGTAGAAGGACATGTTCAGCACGTGGAAGTACATGCCGTAGGAGTTCCACTTTGCCTGCAGGTACTTGACGCACAGCGGATGGGAGAGGAGGTCCTCGCGACCGTAGCAGATCATCAGCTGAAACAGTGGGAGGTGTTTTAGAAAGGGTTTGAATTAGAAAATAATAACCATAACAAACACACACTTACATTGAGAATCGGCAGCGGCTGATCACCGCTGGAGGAGAAGGAGGAGGAGGAGGAGGCGGTGCCCGCCGACGACCGATCCTTCCCCTGCAGCAGATGGCGAAAGTTGTACTTGATCCAGTAGCCGGGTGAGTCCTCGCTCTCATTCGACCGCTCAATGCCCCTGTCCAGAAGGGTCTGAAAATTCAAAAAAAACAATCATCACTCAAATTGAAATTTAAACTTCTAAACACTCAACACCACTACTACTTTACCTTGACCACGTCAGGCATGTTGGCAATCAGCCCCTCCACCAGAGAGCTGTACTTCTTGATTCTCGACCGCATGATCTCCTCTCCTCTGCAAAAAAGGTGATTAAAAAAGCAGTCAAACAGAGTACCGTACTCCCACCACCACTCACCTCTTCGCGTGCATCACCATCACCTTGGCCACCTCGGCGTTGCGGTTGATGATCGCGTAGTCAATGGGCGTGTAGCCCTCATTGTTGGCTATGAGGCGGCAGTCGAGGGTGAGCAGCGTCGCCGCCACCGCCGGCCAGTTGTTGAGGGCGGCCAGCGTCAGCGAGCAGTTCCCATCCTTGTCCGTCTGGTCGAGCAGGTGGGAGTGCACGAGGAGGATGGCCGTCACCGTCTGCAGGTGGCCGCCAATGGAGGCGAGGTGCAGCGGGGTGCGGCCCTTGTGGTCGCGGTGCAGCAGGGCGCCCTTCAGCAGCAGCAGCTGGACGATCTTCGAATGGCCATTGGCGGCGGCGATGTGCAGGGGCGTCGCCCCGTCGCCGTCCATCTCGTTGATGATCAGGTGGCCCTTGTGGCTTTCCAGCAGGTGGCGGGCGGTGTGCAGGCGGCCGTAGCGGGCGGCAAAGTGCAGCGGGCTCTTGTTGTCGTTGTCTTTTAGGTTAATGACGGCGCCCATCTGCAGCAGCGACTGGATCGTCTTGAACTGGCCGTCGCGGGAGGCGTAGTGCAGTGGCGTGCCTGGTGTGGACACAAAAAGAGAAAGTTTTGTACAAAGTCTTTTTTTCAGAAGAAAAAAAAAGTGTGGCCGCTATTACAGCCCAGGAGGTCTCGGTCATTGAGCAGCGCGTCCACCGGCTCGCCCTCCACCCTGGTGGCGATCAGCTGGGTGAACTTGTCCAGCTCGCCGCCGCTCAGCACAATGTGGTGGAAGATGTTGCGGGAGTTGTTGTCGCGCAGCGACACGTTGGAGCCGAGCTCAATCAGCGCCAGCACCGAGCGCCAGGCGGCCCGGGCGCCGGCGAGCAGCAGCGGCGAGCGGCCCTCCTTGTCCACCAGACTGGTGTTGGCGCCCTGGTGGAGGAAAATAGAAATTAAAACTCGCCCACAAAAATCTCTTTCTCATTTACCTCCTTGACGAGAAAGCGCACCAGCTCCTCGTGGTCAAAGGCACAGGCGCAGTGCAGGGGGCTGAAGGCCTGCGCGTCGCAGATCGCCAGACAGGCGGCCTTCTCCTGCGGCTGGGCGGCGAACATCAGCCGGATGATCTCAATCGCCCCCTGGCTGGCGGCCAAATGAACCGGCGTGCTCAGGTCGTGCTGCTGAGTGCTCAACACCGCACCGGAGTTCAGACAGAGGGCCACCGCCTTGATGTCCCCCGAGTGGACGGCGCTGTGCAGCGGGACGTTGCCCTCGGCGTCGTAGAACTTCATCATCGACTCGCGCCGGATGCCGATGTTCTCGCCCCACTCGAGGATGGCCTCCAGCGCCTTGGCGCTGGCGTTCTTCGCCGCCTCGTGGATGGCGTAGGAGCCGTTGTTGCAGGGCGTCTTCGGGCAGCAGTTGAAGTTTTGGAGCTGAAACGAGGAGAGGAAGTTTGAGGAAGTTTGGGGAAATTAAAATATTTTGAGATAAAAAACATTCTCTCTCATTCAGCTGTACCAGTATGCGGACGCACTCGTCGTGGTCAGTGATGGCGGCAAAGTGAAGTGCACTGCGGCCGTGTTTCCCCCTCAGCATCACATTGACCCGCTCCTTGCACTTGACCATCTCCCGGAGGATGGCCACCTGGTTGCTGATCACCGCCACGTGAATCGGCCCGTTCATCTCCCCGTTGAGGATGCTCGTGTCGGCGCCGCTTTCAATGAGGAAGGAGAGACACTCCACGGCGGCGTTCATCACCGCGTGGTGCAGCGCAGTGTCGCCATTGATGTCCTGGGCGTTGATTTCTGGGCAATAAAAAAAAGTCCTTTTTTAAATGTCCAAAAACAACCTCAAAAAGACCTACCATCATCATGCTCCACTATGAAGCGCAGAATGTCAATGTTGTTCTTGGCAGTGGCGTAGTGAATTGCTGGGGAGGGGAAAAAGCCGCATTCAAAAAGATGCTACTATGAATACTTCTTTTTTAGTAGTAGAAAACACAGCATTTACTCACCTCTTTTGCCGTACTTGTCGGTAAACTTGAGCCGCGCATTGTTCTGCCGGTACAGCTTGATGAAGACCTCCAGATTGCCCGCCTCGGCCGCCTTGAGAATGCGATAGGGACTCTGCTTGATGGAGCACACCTGACAGTCCACTGGCTGCACCTCAACGTAGCCGCCGCCGCCGCCGCTGAAACTTCCGCTGCTGTGGTGCTGCTCCGCCAGCAGTGACCTGTAGCCGGACTCGAAGTCGGCCAGGTGGTTGGCCAGCTGCTGCTGATGATGATAATTGTGGTGGTGACCGCCATTGATGGTCGTCGTCTGAAGCTGGTGCTGCTGCTGCTGCTGCTTTCCACCTCGCACCTTCCACTTCAAGGTCGCATTTACGAGCTTGGCCGTGTGGTTCATCTTATTGCTCATTTGAGTAGTCAACACATCGACAAGTGAGACGTCCTCATCCACCGCCGATTGAAAGGCAAATAAATTGTGCCGATGGGGAAGGAGAGAGGACAGAGGAGAAGTATCGGCAATTCTTTTCTCCCTCTTTCACCGGTCTCTACCGGTGTGCCATTTTGCGGCAGCATTTCCACCATTGTGTTCCCAGCAGCCAGGGAGGGAACAAGTGCTCTCTCTCTCTCTCTCTCTCTCTTTAGTGCACTTGTGTGTACTTTAGTGGTGAGAGAGTGCTAATGCATTTGATGATGGTGGTGGTGTTGATGATGATGATGATGTTGTGTACCATCAACTGCGGGAAGCCATAAAACCTCCGGCCCGCTGGAAAAAAGAAGAGATGGAACACACGGCAGTGTGTCAGTATTGACAACACACACACACACACACAGTCACTTCCCACTGGCCAGACAGGAGAGAAAAAGAGAGAAAACTAAAAAAACCAGCTCACTTGGCTCACTTGGCCAACTTCGTTCAATTAGTATCAATCATCGGAAAGTTAATTAAGTCTACTCTCGAACGACATCTTTACCACCGCTGCTTCGGAGAGGATGTGCTCCAACAGTGTATCAAGCAATTAGTGTAATGTAAAGGCGACAACAACAACAACAAGTGACGCAATGCTATTGACAACAGCAGCAGGTGATTCCACTGAACAGAATACGGTGGAATCACCAGTGGGCATACAAGTAGCCATCACCCACAAAGAATTGCTTCATTTTTCCTTCCTTTCGTTTTATTATTCTATCTGGAAGCGGCAGAAAGCACTCACTTGTTTGTCTTCCCATTTGCATAAATATAAAACAACAAAAGAAGTAAAAGTCATATGACGTTGGGCACAAAGTAATGCCCTGCCAACGACAATTGCGATTACACTAGTAATAGAACTACTCCTAGCAAACCTACTCTTTACTGAAGGTACGTGACAGGAGCCAGACAGCGAGGGGCGGTGAAAAAAGTACAAAGACAAATAAACAAACAAAAATAATTTACAAGAGAATATTTTGTTTCCTATCGAAACGTGTGCTACCACTAACCTGATCTAGTTGTAGATTCCTAGCGACTGCACGGTGACCACGTCGGCCAGCACCTCTTTGATGTCCTCGGCGGCGGACTTCGGCTCGCTCAGCCACACCTGATTGCGACACCGAGCGTCGTCGCCCGCCTTGGTGCTGTTCAGCTGAAAGAGCACACAGCCGACCTTGTAGTCGACCTGGTTGCTGTAGATGCAGCTCACGGTGATGGGCCGCTCCAGGGTGATCGCCTCCAGGTCGTCCTCCGTTCCCGCTTGGTGCTTCGCCTGTTGCAGAGCAAAACCGTAGCAGAACATGATCGCCCTGCCCTGGCAGTTGGCGTCGGGCAGGCGGCGAACATCCTGGTGGGAGAGGAAGATGTTCTGCACGGTGGAGTGCCGCGGCAGCACAAAGTCGAGGTGGTCGGTGGTCGGAGGGTAGAAGTGGCGACTGTCGAAGGCGATCTCCCAGGAAAGCGGGTGAATGGACTGCAGCGGGCGGTTGGCGGTGTTCTGCGCGTAGTTGGCGTCAAACGCGGGCGACGCGGCTTGCACTGGTTTGGAGAGGTTCTCCTTCGTCGCTGAAGAAGAAGAAGAAGAAGACACCGGCGAGAGGACGGTGATAAAGTCGCACTCCAGGTCGAGGAGGGCCAGTTTGCCCTCGGCGCGGCTCAGCGGCAGGACGCAGTGCGGACTGGAGACCTTCTGGCGAAGGAGGTCGCCACTGACGCTTCCACCGTACCTCATGGCCATCCACGTGCAGCTCATGTCGTAGAGCGAGTGGAGAAGGTGGTTCTCCTTGCGACCCTCAGTCACGCCCCACACTCGCGGCGGGTGCTGGTCCAGGTAGGGAAACTGCCGGCCGGTGGGCAGCTTTCGCAGGGCACTGTCGCCGCGGAGGCACCAGCTGATGCGCCGCCGGGCGTAGTCGGCAAAGGCATCGTCAATCTGGGCGCCGTCGCGAAGCTTCTGCACGCGTTCGGGCAGGCCACCACCTTCGAGGACGGCGTTGGCAAAGTGGAGCGGCAGGTTGATCGGCTCCAGGAGGCGCTTGTTGCGGTGAAAGACGAAGGCCGCCTGGGCCCGGTAGCTCGGATCATCCTCCGACCCTGTGGGAAAAAAAATTCAAGCATTTTGTTTAAAGGTTCGGATTTGAGATGATCAGCCTCCCCTCTCCCCTTACCTTTGACGGGTCGCTTTGAGTACGGCCAGGGCAAGATGAACTCCGGTCGGTCTGCGAACTCCTTGTTAAACTCCGTCCTCACGTAGACATTCGGGTCGATGGGCGTCGCGCCGGGCGGCAGCGTCTGCTCGATCACGTCCAACGTCCGACGGCGCTTCGAGTTCCACTGTCTTCGGTAGTAGAAGTTGTCCGTGTTCTTTCTCGGCTTGTTGCCCCAGCCCTTTCCCCACCAGAAGGTCTTCGCGTGGTGAAGAGGTATTGTGAGCCGCATTGTTTTACTCCTATCTGATCGGGGATTTTGATTGATTTGATCTCTTCGGCACTAACAAAAGGTTGTCTGCCAAAAGTCCAAACAAATCACATGTTTTTCCCACACACACACACACTACAATCGTATCGCGATAGAGCGCAACACACTATCGAACTATCGCCGTGTTTGCATCAAAACCAGAAAAAACTATTTTTTTATAAAAGTTTTAATTTCTAAAACATAGAGAATGATGACAAGAAAGCGTTAAAGTGTGTTTGTTAAAGATAGAGAAAAAAAGATAGGGAAGAGGACCTAGGAGATCGAAACTGATTCTCACAGACGTTGATTTGGTGGTGACAGCGGTAGCGGGATTGTCGTTTACATGACTAGGCCAAGATCAGAGTGAGTGCTTGACCAACAAGGAGGGTAAATTGTATAGAATAGAAATAAATAAATAAAAGAAAAAGTAAAAGTAGTCAAGTACAAAAGGTGTGGCAAGGATAAACGGTGATAATGGCAACTTTGGGAAAGACTTCCACCACTACCTGTCGCCACCATAGGAGTCCTCCTCGTCGTGGTGGTACGCTGACGAGTCATTGCTGGTATCATCCTTCGGATCGTGGTGGGCCGACTCCTTCGTCGCCTCGCTTGACTTCTCATTGCGCATAGTGAACTCCCGGTACTTGATCAGGTACATCTTCAGCGGCTCAATGTAATTGTCAAAGCCAAGTGTGGCCATGGCGAAGAGAATGTCCTCGCCGTTGATCGTCTTTCTCTTCTCCTGCTTGCACCGGTCGCTCGCCTCGCTGGTGATGAAGCTGACGAACTCGCTGACACACTCCTGGACGCACTCCTTGGCCTCCTTGGCGATCTTCCCCGTGGTGGGAATGCTTCGCTTCATGATGCGCGAGATGTTGGCGATGGGCAGGAAGCGGTCCTGCTCGCGCAGCACCTCTGTCGGCCGATTGTCATTATCGCCACTGTCGTACTGGTCACTGGACTGGTTGTGGTGGTAGTTGTCCACGATCGTCAGACTGCTGGAGTCGTCTCCGTTGGAGTTTTCGCCCTGCTGAAACATCTTCCTGGCAGTGAGACAAGTTGCTGAGACTTGGCTGGCCAAACAATAACAGTGTGTTGCGTCAGAGGCACAACAACACACAGCAGCACGGTGATGTGAGGTAGTATGGGGGGGGGTGATTCGGCGGTGAATTCACTGATTTGCCTTTGATGCAGGCGAAGGTGGGCGGTCTCCGGTGGTATGGCGGCGACCTTGTCCCGGAGCACCACTGTTGGCCGGGGTGAAGTTGCGAAGAATCGGCGCCAATCGCGTTGAATCGAGGATACGACGGCGGATTGCAATCCAATTGGAGGACAAAAGCGGCCGAGAGCCAATCAGCGAAGTGAGCGAGCTGTCGCTCACTCTTCGCTCACTCTTCTTCCCGGCGTCACCTACTCTCCGGACTGCCCCGCGCAGCTCTGCTGCAGTCACATGTTTTGGGGACTTGAAAAACATTGACTGATTTTGTTTGTGATTGAAGATCTTCAACTCTCAACAAAACCGAAATCTTCTCTCCGCCATCAATGAATCACCGAAGCCGACTGATATCGCCCTTTCTGGCGCACAGGAGGAGGGGGCTTGGAGAAGGAGGGGCAGGCACGGCCTGGCAGAAGCTGCTTCAGAAGGCAGCGGCAGTAACGCCTGTGCAAACGGCACCGAAGCGCTTCTACCGATTCGGACATCGAGTGAACGTCGGCGGGTACTTCGTCTCGCCCAAGTGGTTCGACCAGGAGCTCCTCCTGAAGGAGGAAGACGTCAAACTGTCGGCCGCGTGTCTTCAGCGCTCTGATGGGGTGGTCAGCCAGGCGAATCGCCTCTTTAACGAAGAACAGGAGCGGCAAAGGGCGCTGGTGAGCCGCATTGAGAAGATTGAAGTCATCCTGGAGAAGCCCTTTCCCACACACGATGATGTCGTCCTGATGATGAACCGCAGCATTTCGACGCCGTACGACTGTGCAGCGCACATCAGTGAGCTTCTGCGGAACCGGTCGGCCTTGGCGGTGGTCGATGGCACGGAAAGCTGGCACATGCACCAGCCTCTGGAGAACTCCTGTCACCTGAGGCTACTGCACTTCAAGCACGACGATCCGATGCCGGTCAACTACGCCTTCTGGCGAAGCTGCTCCATGCTGCTGGCCAGCGTAGTCAAGAGGGCCTTCAAGGAGGAGCACCCGGTGGCCATTCTCTCGCCGCCCATGTCCGACCTGGCGGGCGGCAGCTTCGTGGTGGACGCCAGCATCGCCAGTCTGCCCGACACCTGGACGCCCACCACCGAGGAGCTGCGCTCCTTCACCTCGCTGCTCTGGGACGAGGTGACCGCCAACCGCCACTTTGAGCGACTTCAGGTGAGCGCCGACACCGCCCGAAAGCTCTTCGCCGGCGACGCCAAGCGGTTGGCGCAGATCGGCGAAGCGTCCTCCTCATCTGACACCACCACCTTCACCGTGTACCGCGTCGGCGACCACATTGAGCTCTGCGAGGAGGCGCTGATCGCCAGCACCGGCCTCATCGGCTCCATCTTCACCAGCGCCGTCCACCGGATCAGCACTCCGAACGGCGGGACGTTCTACCGCTTCCAGGGCGTCGCTCTGCCCCGCCAGCTGCACATCAACGCCTACGCCTTCTCGCTGATTCGCGACCGCGCCAAGCAGCTCAACTCCATCGGCCTCAGCTGAATGATTAGTCTGTAGTCTTATGAATAATTATTTGTAATCCTTCTTGTTAAAACCCTTCCGCTTCCTTCCTTTGTATGTAGCCATCAGTGAATGAATTCGCCTTTGCCGGTTTCCAACCTTTTTGCCAGTCAATAAATAATAAATTACGTACGTACTTTACTGTTGGGCAATCTCACTTTTTATGATTCACATCACTCTTGTGTTGTTTACAGTTATAAATTTTTTTTCTTTAGTATTTTTTCCATCTTCTCCTTTTTCCAAATAACGGTTTCCACTGCCACACTATCCACTCTCTCTCTCTCTATCTGGTTTGTGATGTCTCATTAAAAACTGCAGTCGACCATTGTTGCGTCCATTAGTCATGGTGACTGCTGTCGTGTTTGCTGGCCAATGTACAAACAAGAAAAAAAAGAACAGGTACGACACTTTGCAGAAGAGTGTTTCACTGGATTTGTTATTATAACGTCTGCCTAATCGTCGTGAAACATTTTAATGTCGACTGAAAATTTTGAAGCTAATCGTTTTAGTTACTAACCTCTATCTCACTTTGCAGCAGCAGCAGCAGCCGCAGCCACAGCAGCAACACCAGCAGCTATGTCGCTTTGTGCAATCAAGTTCGAGGAGATCTTCCCCACCAAATGGAGTCTCTTCATCTTCCTCGCCTACATGATGCTCTTCGTGAATCAGGGTAAGTGATCTTGATCCAACAGCAGCAAAGTCAGTGCAACTTCTCATTTGGGCGTTTCCTCCTCCCTCCTTCCCGGCATCCTTCCCAGGCATCCTGGTCAGGTCGAGCCAGTCGGCAGACAACTCCTACAGCTATAACGTGTCCTCCGTGGTCCTGTTCGGCGAACTGCTCAAGCTAGTCATCTGTCTGTTCCTCTACCTGAAGGAGAACACCTCCCTCCGGGCGCTGTTCGCCGACATCCGAGCCGGCTGGCACGTCTGCCTGCTCTACCTGATACCGGCCGCCCTCTACTGCCTCTACAACAACCTCGCCTTCATCAACCTCGCCAACTACGACCCCACCTCCTACTTTATCCTTCTGCAGCTACGAAATGTGATAACCGGAGCTCTCTACCAGCTTATCTTCCACAAGAAACTGACCAGACTGCAGTGGCTCTCTCTGGTGATTCTCACCCTTGGGTGCATCGTCAAGGAGCTGGGGCGAAACTCGAGTCCCGGCTCCTCCTCCTCCTCCTCCTCATCGGTGGACTCATCGCTTCTCTCCGTTCACCTTTTGCTGATCCTCCTGCAGGTGTTCTGCTCCTGCTTTGCCGGCGTCTACAATGAGTACCTCCTGAAGGACACTGGAGCCTCGGTGAACATTCTCATTCAGAACATTTTCATGTACGTCGACTCGATTCTCTGCAACTTGGTCCTCGTCTTTCTCACCACCAGCGGCAGCCAGCTGGACTTTAGCTTCATCACCCAGCCCATTCTTCAGGTGATTCTCATAAATGGAGCTCTGGCGGGCATCACCACCTCCTTCTTCTTGAAGAGTCTCAACTCCATCCTGAAGACGTTTGCCGCCACACTGGAGATTATCATCACGGCCATTCTCTGCTACTTTATCTTCAGTACGCCGATCGATATATTCACCGTCTGTTCCATCTTTCTCATCTTCTTTGCAATACTACTCTATTCACAAGCCCCGGTGAAGACGAGCACTGCGCCAAACGGCAGCAGCAGCAGCAGCATCAACACAGATCTCCTAAAGGAAGCCGACGCCGAGTCCATCAAAGTGCTAATTTCCAAATAAGCTCATCACCTCATCCATTGCTACACACCCTTTTTGATAATCCCCTATGTTGTGCAATAATGATACAATGTACGATACCATTTCCCACCAGAGTTTTTACGCCAGAGTCATTTCTAAGTTGTTCTTTTGATAAAAAAACTAGGTTTTTAAAGATTAAAAAATTCAAATTTTTTACTGCTGTCTATTTCCACTTGAACAGTTGGGTGCAGTTGTTTGCAGGGTGTCATCAGGCGGTGCAGTGTGTGTTTTGGACAAAAACAAGCACACATTTTCAGCGATTTCATTTGAATCCGACTCCGAATCGCCCGATCCTGGATCCGGAAGCCGCTTCCATCCTCAAATCTGACCGCCGGCCGACTGATGGACGAATCGGACTACTACTACCGTGACATCATCGAAGGCGCCAGCGACGCCGATTCGGTTGACTCAAGGTAAGGCCTCCTTCTTTGCTTCAATGCTTTTTTGTTCACTACTCTTGTCACTACTCTTGTGCTCTGCACTGTCATTTTTTCATCTTTTCCTCCACTGCACTTACTTGTGGCAGTTGTTACTTTATCGTATTTTTATCTCCATATTTGCCGCAGCCAGCCAGCCAGCAGCCAGATTGACCTCCTTTGTTTGTCTGTCTGTCGCCGGCGTCACCGATTCTTTTTTTAGCCGCCTCTGCTTGCCGAGTGCATTTGCCTCAGTCATTTTGCCATCGCTTCATTGTGCTCTCGCTGACGTCTCTGATGGCACTTTGGGTACAACACGTGCTGCGTGCATAAACAGCAGCACCACTTTGGGTCTCCTTCCTCTCTTCCAAGGAAACAGTGCATCAGTGCATTTTTTTTTGGGCAGCCGCTAATTGAAGGTGCACCACTCAGGGCACTGTGTACTCATGTGGCCAAACTGGAGAAACTAACTGAGCGTTAGCTGGGCTAGTTGAGCTCCTTCTTGAGCGACGAGGAAATTGGCGTGCTAATGTGCGACGACCACGGCGACAAGCAGCACCGCCGATCCATCAAGTGTGTCAGTAAGCTGGGCAGTGCTCTGTTTACTGTCTCCCCAAAGCAGAATTCATGTTTGCTAGGCTTCGCACTAGGCTTCTCTCTTCTAGTTTGGCCATTACTTAATTAAATTTTGCCCATCTCATTGTCTCGTGGTCTCGGGCTGTGCTGACACTGTTTATTCTAGAGCACCAGGAACTATTTTGTTGTGTTGTGCTCTCCTAAGCTTTGGCGACCAACTCCCATGACCATGGTTGCTGCTGCCAGTAGTTGTTGTTGTTGTTTTTGTTGACGGCTGCCCCACTTTGGGGTTGCGCCTGGTTCCTCTTCTCTTCTCTTCTCTTCTCTCTTTTGCAGACCATCAATCGATTCTAGTTCGATTTGTCTTCTTTCTCTAAATTGTAGCAGTGCGCTCAGTATCTCGCTCAATCTTTCTCTTTTTACCTTGTTCGTTTGTCTCCCCTAGTATCAACTTTCTAATGTACTAGTTTAATAATTTATAATAATTAAATCTCTCTCGTTCTCCAAATTTGATTGTCTGTCCTTCAATTTGGTGGAGACGGCAGCAACAGCAGCAGCAGCAGCTTTTGTTTCATCAATGGCCAGGAAACCAGCCAGCCAGCCAGCCAAGCAACCAACAGCAGTCTGCTGTCTTATTGGCAAATTAAGTTTGTCCTTCACAAGCTCATGGACTCTGAGCTTTTAGCGCAATTGCAATCCGTCTGTCAGTGATAATTACCGAGTGCAGCAGCGACGACGACAACGATATCAGTGCCAATCTGAATTAGGTCTGCGACTGAAGCCTATAATCTGGGTGATCCTTGCTCACTGCAATGGCTGGGCTGATCAATGGCGGCGGCGGCGGTGGTGGTGGTGGTGGTACTCACCAGTGTACGAGAGGCGATTACTTTGTGTGGCAGGCAGTGAGTGCTTGTAAGTGCTCGCTGGTGCCCGAAAGTTGACAGAGAGCGGCGGCGGCGGCAGCGTCGTCCTCAGATCACCAGGCCAACAGCAGCCACTGCAGACACAGATAGACACAGACACACAGTAAACTGCTGCCGACACTGAGCACACATTCGACAGTGACAGGCAGCGAAATGAAGAGCAGTGGAGCGAGAGACGACACTGCTCTGCAGATGATGGGGCTCCTTTTCTTGAGGAGGAGGGGGAGGGGGGGGCGACCCAGAAGTGTGTGGTGATTGCCTGCACTGCTGGTGTTGGTGTTGATCTTCTCGGAGGGGTCTCAAAATTGCGAGAGGTACTCATTTTCTCATTTGAGCCTCCTTCGAAGATCTCTACGTAGCCAAGTGCACACTTGTGCGTCAACACGAACCACAGAGCCTGTGCCTGTGCCCCCAGCAACCACTGGCTGACCCATTATCCTCCTCCTCCTCCTTCTTTTTTCCATTGTCTATTTCACGTACTCTCTCTCTCTCTCTCTCTGTTTGCCTACCCCTGTTAATGGTATTAGCATAATTCCGCCATTACTCGGCACTTGTCTTCTTCTTCTTCCGTTGACTCACTCACTGCGGTGGCATATTTGTCAATTGACTCCGACTAATTATAATCATATTACCAACACCGCTAATGACACTCAGGCACACACAACCACACACACACAACCAGAGTGCACGGTGCACCTTTTCTTCTCTTCACTCTATTCTTCATTCGCTCTCTTTCGGGAGTTGGTGTGGCTCTTCTTTCCTTTCTTCTTCTTCTTCTTCAGTATGCTCACCGAGTGCCTGGTGCTTTAGTTGCCGCTGCTGCTTTTCCAACCGCTGCTGCTGCTGTTGATGGATTGACCCATCTCTTGACCTTGTTGTGTAAGAGTTGTTGGCTGGGCAATGAATACAAAGCCCATTACTGCCGGTGCTGCTGCTGCTGATGGTGCTGGTGCTGGGGCTACATCAATCACCGCTTCGGCAACCGCCGTTTCGTAGTAGTTGGGGTGCTTTTTTCGGCGGCGGTACAGCTTTCGTACGGAGAATTCACTACCTGTCCCTCTGTGCCTCCAATGACTGTGTGTCTGTTTGCTGAATATTCCTCGAATTAGGCAGCAGGCGCGTGACAGCAGCAGCAGCAGCAGCAGCAGCACCGGCCGCCGAACATTTGAACATGCAAATGGCAGCCGAGGCACTTGACTCGACTTGACTTGATGGCGACGATGGCGGCGGCGGCGGCGGTGTCCCCGAACCAGCCAAAAATGTGCCAGTGGTGCACAATTTGTGTGTTCTGTTCCGTTCAGTTCAGCTGTATTCAGTTCAGCTGTTTCGGCGTGTAATGTGCGCTCTGGTCGACGCGCATTCAGTGCGCGGGCAGTGATTGCACTCTTGCAGTGTGCACTCTGGCACACCTCTGCGCCATTATTATTTTCCCTGTCTCCTCTCTCTCCAGTTCTTTCTGCTGGCACTGAATGAATGGAGCTCACATACAGCGTACACACCGTACACTTTTCCCTGCTCCACTACTGCTTACCTGCTGTGTGTTTGGCACTGCTGTGTGTGTGTTTTACTCGATCACCACCACCACCACTACTACTTTGCTCTGCGACTTTACTCTTGGACAATGCACTAAATAGGCAGCAGCAGCAGCAGCAACGGCAACGGCAACGGCGGCCACGAATGTCGCTTTAGCTCTGTGAATTTATTTGCCTCGCTCTCTGGCTTTCAATTTGATTTATATTCCCCCACTCTTTCCCTCCCTCCCTCTCAGAGGCTAAAACTCTAAGGAACGGAACCCGCCGCTTTCCTTTCCTTCTTCTTCTGTTCACCATTTTTTTATTTGCCTGTAATCGAATTTATTTGTTCTACTGTCGGGCTGCTTGTTGTATTCGTTGTCCCACTCTCTCTCCTTCTCTCCTTTCCCTATCGCCAACGACTGCAATTGCACGAAAAGAGCCCCGATACCGATCTGGGCAATTGCATTCATGCTCGTAATATGTGCTGCTGCTGCTCTCAATATCTTCAGCAGAGCAGCTAAATTGATTCCATCGCCTAGGAGAGGAAAAATAAAGAAGAAGAAGAAGAAGAAGAAAGAGCACCTCATTCAGCTCACTGGTCCCACTGGTCGCCGCCGCCGCCGCCGCCGCCGCCGTCGTCCGTGCTTAAGGTGCCACGGACGACGGCGGTGCCTTTTTTTGTGGACGGGTTTGTTTGCTTAGAGCGGGAAGACGGTATTGGGCGGGTGGTAAGAGTCGGAGGTATTAAAGCAGCCCCCCCCCCTTCCAACTCTCTACGATGAGTTGAATTGTGCGTGATAATGCGCGCCTGGTCCTCCCTTTCCCTCCCTCTCGCCAATCGCGAGGCCCTGGCATTGTTGCGATAACAGCAAGGCAATGCAAGGCAATGATTCCAGCACTGCTCCTTCTGTTCTTGATGATGGCGGTGGTGGTGATGTTGATGGTGCTTCGGTGCTTCTGCTGCTGCTTTTTCTTGCCTGCCTTCTTGCACTTCTTTGCATATTTCACTTGCCAATCGAGCCACGTCTGCTGCAACACCACCAACACCACACTGGCACTTTATCCCAACGCCCGGCACTGCCGTCTGCACTGAACTGTTTTCTCTGGAGAAGAGGGAGGCAGTTTAAGCAGTTGGGGATTGAGCGAAGAAGAGGGCCATTTCGCGGAGTTCTCAGTTCAGCGGCCAGTCTCAGGCTTCTTCTGCGTCTTCCTCCTCCTCTTCTTGCTTGCCATTTCCCAAAGCTGCGCTGCTGCTGCTGCTGGGAATGTTCCCCAAAGCCATAGTCTGGCAACAGCAGCCGCAGCAGCCGCAGCTCTAGCATCCTAATTGGCTTAGGCGAGCATTTGCGGCTGCTGCTGATGCTGCTGATGTTGCTGCTGCTGCCACTGCTAACCGCAAACATTTCGAGAGTTCTCGGCTTAGACACAGCGTACTGCTTCCTTTTTCTCCATTCGTGCTCCTTCAACAATTACGTGCATTCTGCGCAGTTCTCCTTCTCAAGCGAGCGCGCGCGCGGATGCGGCTCAGTCCTTTTGACTGGAACTCATTCTCCTTCTCATTTTTCCACTCTTTTACTGAGAAAGCCTTTCGACTGACCGCGGCGGCGGCGGCGGCGGCAGCAGCAGCCTCAGCAGCAGACTGACGGCAAACCGCAACTATTAGACGCGGGTGCCATTACTAGCATTGCGAGCATTTCAGACAGACAGACGGACGGACGGGCAGTAATCACTTTGGCTGGTCGTGCTCATACCACCACAGCCAGTGACCATTGACAGTGCTGGTGGTGATGGTGGTGGTAATCCAATTTGGACCAAAGTAGAACTGATGCTGCTGGTGCTGTGCAGTCGCACCGATGAGTGCATCAATCGTGGCCAGAGAGACAGACGACGATTAATTCACCACCACAGCACTCACTGCACTGAGGGGGGACCTGTCACTGGCAATTCTGTCTTTTTCTTACTTCTCGAATTCATTCATTCTCGAAGATAGAGAGAGAGTTTGTCCTACAGTTGATGATTCTGCTGCTGCTGCTGCTGCTGCTGGAGGTGGTCATTTGTTACAGTGGTACTATTAAATTAGGTTCGTGTTCGCGATGTTGTGGTGGTGGTGGTAAATGATTTAAAGCTGTGTGCTTGTTTTCCAGCTAACGACAGGCACCTTTGTTTGCACCGAGGCAGAAGATAGGTGTTCGCCACTACTCGCAAAGTCGTTCCTTATTTGTTTTTTGTTCTGGTGAACAGCTGCTCGCCTCCCGTCTGGCCACAAAGTCGTGGACACAATCTTATTTTCTGTCCTAAGCAGATGCTGGCCGCAGGATGTCCTCAAAGAGAGAGAGAGAGAGAGAGAGAGAGAGAGGGAGAGAGAGAGAGAGAGGGAGAGAGAGAGCGACGACATTGAGCACAGCTGGCTGACACAGCCGCCGAATGTCAGACTTTTCGACGAGAAAAGCGCTGCTTCGCTGCTTGCAATGTGTTTGGCATGTAGTGTCATTTAGTGTTGGTGTGCGATTTCTTCGATCTCATTCTCTGCGATTTGTGCCATTTGTTGTGCGCCTCACTGCGCTCAAATGTAAAGCCTCGAATGGGGCTCGCTAGGGCTTGCGGCTTTGAAATGGCTATCTAGCCAGGCGGATGCTGCTGATGTTCACTGCACACTGACCACCACAACGATCAGCAGGAGCAGCAGTACCGGCTCGATTACCACAGTCCTTGGTGGCCACTGAGCTCGCCTGTGGAGGCAATTAAAGTTGTCGGGCCGAGGAGTGCACACACAGAGAGACGTACTCGAAGTCGTCCTCGTCCTCGTCCTCTTCTTCTTCGTCGTCGTCGTTGTTGTCCTCGACGAATGCCTTTGATACCCCTTAGTTTGCCATTACCGCGGTGCTTCTCTGCCTTGCATTTCCCTTCTTTCCTTGCCTCCTTTTCTTCTTCTTCCTCTTCTCCTTCTCCTTCTCTGCCTCTTAGCTTTAGCTTGAGCGAACGCGGTGCACTCTACGACTACGAGGTGCTCTACCCAGAGTGCTGCGGTGATTTAGTCGGCCGTGCAATGGGCCCTCTCTGCTCTGCTCTGCTCTCTCAGAGCATTTTACTGCACTGTGCCTGACTGACTGAAAGAGTGGTGGTGCGAGTGTTGGTGGTAAACTCTGCTGTAGAACACGCGCTCGCTCTGGCTCTGGTTCTGTTCTGTGGTTCTCTTCACTGTAGTAATCGGCCTGCCTGTGTGTTCGGTGATGGCATCACTGACTGCCATCACACACACACACTGACTGCATTCATTAATTCCTCGACTGCTTCTCATTGACTGACTACTTCGGGCGGTGAAGACGGCGGCGTCGGCAGCTGGCTACCGCTGCTAAGGTCGCCAGTTTCTGCTTTGCAAAGTTGTAATACGCTGCTAGTAAGATGCTTGCTGGTGATAGCGACGACGATGCTGCCGTTCAACTTTGACTGGTGCCTGCCTGCCTGCCTCCCTGTCTTGGACAGTAAAGAGATCGGGGCAGAGGGGCGGTGATGCGTTCAATTTCCGGCTGAGTAGGTCGAGCCTTCTCGTCCTTCTCCTGTTTTGTTTTGTTTTGTTGCCTTGTTTTGCCTTGATTAAACCCTTGCCCTTGGTTTGTCGTTTTTCTTTTCCACTGCCTGCGCCGACTTTTACCGACTTTTGTTTTGTAGGTTTTTTCCTCCCATAGGTTATCATCTGAGGAAGAGCTGGTGAATTTTGCCAAACTAGGTGATTGCCGTGATTGAGTGAGATAGACCGGTGTGGTGGTGGTAGTAGTGGTAAGGTTAATATGTTCAGGTTATCATCGGCACCGGCGCTGTGCTGGGCTTGTGTGCACTCGGCATCGACGACGGCATCGGCGGCGCCTACGGAGCACCACCTTATTTATTGTTTCTCAGTTCCCTTACTTCTCTCTTTCTCTTATCGATTTTTATCGGTAATTTATGGTCCGCCTCATAAATCTCTCCCTGACGCCTCTCTCTCTCTCTCTCTCTCTCTCTCTCTCTCGCCGATGGCTCCTAGTTCCCATCTTGGAGCTGAGATTTTTTTAATTTATTGGAGCTCTGCTGAAGATGGGCTCTGGTGCTTTAGTGCTTTAGTGCAAACATGCTGCCTCTTTATTTCGACCTGATTCTCACACTTCTTCTTCTTCTTCTTCTCATTCTCCCAGCGTCTATTATTCTCAATTTGACGATTTGATTGTCTGTCGGTCTGATTTGTGTGTGTGTGTGTTTGGTTCTCTTTGTCAGCGGCGGCGGCGGCGGCGGTTGAATGCGCAAAGAGGTGCCGAGAAATCGAAGCAGCAGCAGCAGCCAAATCGATCGGAGACGACTACTGCCACCACTGCTGCTGTGTTGTTCTACTGCTGTGTCCACTGGGGCGAACATCACCTTAACGCTTGGGTCACTTCTGCTGCTGCTGCCGCCGTACAGTGACTACTCCTCTTCTTCTTGTTATCATGGCCTGCAGTAGTGGGCCATCATCAGCTATCATCAATGAAGCAATGGAACTGCCGTTTGCCCTTCCCTCTCTCTCTCTTATCGGCCGGCAGTAATAAATTGAAGCGGAGGTTGCTGTGTAGGCACTGTGCACTGGGTCTCAACCTCTGGGTCAAAACTGGGTGACACAATCAACCGAGAGCGGATGTTGGCCTCAACAGCAGCAGCAGCAGTGTGTCTCCTGTCATCTCCTCACACACAGTTCTTGCCTTCTCGGTGATCGCTCGTTTTGTGAGAGCCTAATCGGTACTGCTGCTGCTGCTGTCATTTTTGTTGTCGTCGTCGTTGTTGTGGCCAATTGAGCCCATCACTTTGATTGACCATTTGTCAGTGCACAGCAGTGCAACTTTGATCGTTTAATCAGTTCAGGCAGTGTGCGGTGCGGATCGCTTTGTAGAAAGAGAGTAACTGGAAGTAGTGGAATGAACAACGGGGGCAGGCAGGCGGGCAGTTGTGTGTCCTCTCACTGACTGCTGGCCAATTTCCTGAAATGACGTGTGAGTGCTGGACTGGACTGGACTGGACTGCTTCTTCCTCTTCTATAGGCTCTTTGCCCTACCAATTATAATTATAACTATTGACTGCTGACGACGTGGACGACTCTATTTTTATTTTCTGCCTTTTTTTCCCCTCACAGTGACGACGACACCGACTACCGGCGACTCTTTGACCATGGAAAGCATCTCTCCAGGGCGGATTTGGAGGTGCTCAGAGCGGCGGACGTTGGCAGTGAAGGCCGATGGAGGTCGATAGACGGTGGCGGAGCTGAGGACGAGGACAGCAACCTGAGCTTTGAGCGGGAGATGGAGAACGAGGCGCGCAACCACGTCAATGGCGTCCATGTCACCAATGCACCACCAGTGCCGACTTTTCCGGCTGGTCGGCAGGTGCAGTCGAGCTCGGCTGGGCTCGGTTTTCCTGCTTCCGCTTCCGCTTCCGCTGCGGTGGCTCACTCATTAGCATCAGGCTCATCATCAGTAGCAGCAGCAGCGGCAGCAGCTGCACTCGCCACTTCTCCTCCAGTGGCTTCCACCTCCCGGACGAGAGAGCAGGAAAATGATGAGCTCCTCTACGATCCAGAGGAGGACGACCGCGATCAGAGGTGGGCGGATGCGCATCGAGCCTTGCATTCTGCCCCACCTCCTCCTCCTCCTCCTCCGCCGCCAGGAAATCCTTCGTCTTCATCAGCAGTTCCGGCCGGACCACAACAACCGGGCAAGAAGGCGGCGGCCTCCTCGGGGCTGAAGACGAGCCACGCTACTACTACTACTAGTAGTGACGCCACGCTGAACTGTCCCTGCTGTCTGACGCTGCTCTGCCTCGACTGCCAACGTCACCAGCTCTACCGGACGCAGTACCGGGCGATGTTTGTGCTCAACTGTCGGGTCGACTACGGGCGACAGTTGCTCCACCGAGACAAGGAGCAGCTGAGGGCGCCGTTTAAGCGTTCGAGCAAGAATAAGAAGAAGAGGCTAAAAACTGAGGACCGAGAAAAAGAAGGGGAGGAGGAGGAAACGAAGCCCGAAGAGCCAGGGAAACCACAGCCATCTTTATCGGAGGATCAAGAGCAGACCAGCACTAGCAGCAGCTCAGCCACTCCTGCTGCCAGTAGTGACCTCTACCACCCGGTGCACTGCACTGCCTGCAACACTCAGGTGGCCCTGTACGACACTAATGAGGTGTATCACTTTTTCTCCGTCATTGCCAGCCACTGAGCATGATGTGCTGCTGATGATGATGATGATGATGATATGCTGATTAGCAGACAGGCAGGCAGACCCGAATTTGGAGACCATCTGTGCACTCACCACTCTCTGCTGTCGTTGTTGTTGTTGTTGTCCTTGTGCTCCTGTGTGTTATCACACACAAACACACATATTCCGCTGCATTACCTTCTTCTTCTCCTCCTCCTCCTCCTCCTTTTCTGCTGATTTACTTCTGTACCTAATGGCACCCGAGCTTTCACTTTCAGTCTGCTGCTGCTGTGTGTTCACTACAAAGCCAATAAACTAACCATGCAACCCTTTTTGTTCTGTCCATTCCTTTCCTTGTTCCACTGCTCTTTTCTCCCTATCGCACATAATTTCTCCACCACCACCACTACCACCGTAATTGTCTTTACCCGTTGATGAAAGCAGCAGCTGCAACTGCCACGTCTTATTAGCCTTCATCATCATGATCATTTTTTTCTTCTCCTTCTTCTGATCAGGTTACTCTTGGGCGAGACTTCTACGACTGACTGAAACCGCCCATCCCCTTGTCTTCTCCTTCTCCCCGCATTCTCTCAGTCAGTCGTCATCAGTGTTGGCTGGCTCCTTCCATTTGGCGTTCCATTCGGGCAGCAGCAGCAGCAGCAGCAGCAGCAATGCCATTAACGGGACCGAGGGCCATTATCGCCCGCGCAGTAGTCGCATCAGTGGCAATTGCCGCCGCTTCTGCTGTTGCTGTTGCGCTCCGGTGGTGTCTCTGTCTGCCATTAACAACCCAACGAGAAGAAGGACGTTGCCTAGGCTCGCCTGCTTAATGGATCGCCTGGTGCTGGTGGTGATGGCGGTGATGGCGGTCCTCCTCCCTTCTGGTTGGTCATCGTGACTGTTAACCGTTTGAACTGCTGCTGCCGCTGCTGCTGCCGCTGCATCAGTAATCGTCTCAATCGGAATGACAGAGAGCGCTAGTGCTGGTCCAGGCAGCAGCAGCAGCAGCAGCATTAGCTGCACTAACCACCACCACCACCACCAGCACTTTTGTCCCAGGCAACTTAAAACACATAAACACATACACACACCGAATTCACTCGCAGCCAGACAATTTGCAGACATTTGGCACTTCTTTCTCGAACGACGTCTCACTCTCATTCTTTCTCTCTCTCTCTCTCTCTCTCTCTCTCTCTCTCTCTCTCTCTCT
>JAALOO010000391.1_pt2 | contig 22555 bp, 19 predicted proteins | sample 7257641 | NCBI WGS metagenome assembly JAALOO01 (sample SAMN14085613, study PRJNA598686) | mite metagenome | biome: ENVO:01001000; feature: ENVO:01001002; material: ENVO:01001226; isolation source: single female mite from University of Michigan culture on fish food culture... ...
TGCCTGCCTGACTGCTGCCGTTTCAACTGCATGGTCAGAAGACATATACCGGTAAATTATTCAGATCCTACTTTTACAATTTGAAAACAAATTTTGATAAATTTTTTCCCTTTAAAAAGAGGCAATCAAGACAAAGGCGTAGAGGTGCAGTTGAAACCGTTGTAGCTGATCGAGTGATCGATTGCTGACGAGTGAAACGATTTTTCAACTGGCACCCAGGCATACCAAGGAATTCGTATACCTCTCTCTCACCGACCTGGGAGAAGAAGGACCAACTGAAAAGAAGACGGTTGAGTGCTTTGGTGCTAGCAAAGCAGCAGCAGTGGTAAGATGGCCCAAGTGTGTGTCAGAGTGTCGTTGTGTCATGGCAACCAAGAATTTAGTCGATTCATTTGTCGCCCTCCGAAGACTGACTGCAGCCGTCAAGAGAGAGAAAGCCAGCAAGTGCTTCTGCCGTTGTTGCTGTTGCCGATTATACTGCTGCTGCTGCTGGTACCACCATTCAACATGCAGCTGTACTATTTGCTGACACTCGCTACAGGGTAAATGTGCGGTTGTGGGGTTGTGGAGTTGTGTGTGTCCGGTGTGTGACAGTTGAAAGAAGTGAAACATTTTGTGTGTGAAATTGCATTTGTCATTTAAGGTACCATCACTGTAGTTCTCTTGCCTTTTTGTGTGCATTGCATCGGTTTGCTGAAATGTCTCTCCCAAGGGAGCCCACTACGACCTAACCACCACAACTTTATCTCTGTGATTGTCCACTGTTCTTTTCCATCTTGTTGCTTGTTGCCCTACTTTAATAACTGGTGGCTAGCACCACTTTACCACTTCACATCGATCTAAGACTTTGCCCAGCTCAGTGGTAGTTGCTCAATGACTGCAGAGGCGGTTAAAGTAATCGTCAGATGTCGGCCGCAGAATCAACGCGAGAAGGAGCTTTCCTGCCAGGTGAGTAACACACAGTCTTCTTCAGAATGACCAGACGTTAAAGGCTAATTAGAAAGACAAACAACAGAAAACACTGAGTTTTGTTTGACTTGAAAAGTTGTACGGTGAACCGATTGCAGTGCGCTGTTTGTGCGATCGATGCAAAGATATGGCAATAGGTAGTTCAGAAAATGCAAATACGCATATTGTTGTCGCAAACACTTTCGACGTTTGAATCACTTCAACATTGTCTAAATAACATTTGCTATTTATAAAACATCTTTCTTTGTATTAGACAATTGTTTCCATTGACTCATCTTGTGGCCAGTGCAGTCTAATCAATCCCAATGAAAAGTCTGCCGCGCCAAAAGTTTTCTGCTTTGATGGCGCTTACTTTACCGACTCTACAACTGAGCAGATCTACAATGAAATTGTCTTTCCCATTGTCGAGGTAATTTAAGGTTTTTTAAATTATCAAAAATGTACTCAATATTTGTTTACAGTCAGTCGTCGAAGGATACAATGGCACAGTCTTTGCATATGGCCAAACAGGATGCGGAAAGAGTTTCACAATGCAAGGAACAAGTGATCCGGTGCACAGAGGAATTATTCCAAGGTAAACATGATAACTTACTATAAGGCAGCTAACCCAGCAAAAATACCCATTCAAATAGGTCTTTTGAGCACATCTTTGAAGCGATCTCAACAACGGAAGACGCCAAGTTTCTTGTCCAAGCATCGTATTTGGAAATTTACAATGAAGAGATCCGAGATCTACTCGGTGCTGACAGCAAGAAAAAGTTGGATCTAAAAGAGAGTAGTGAAGGCGGTGTGTACGTGTCCAACCTCTCAATGCACATTGTCAATGATGTGAAATCCTGTGAAAAGATTATGGAGAATGGCTGGAAAAACCGCTCTGTGGGAGCGACGCTGATGAACGCCGACTCCTCGCGCAGCCACTCCATCTTTACCATTTACATTGAGCGCATCCAAACGGTGGATATCGAGGCGAACAATGTCAAATTCGGAAAGCTCAATCTGGTTGATTTGGCGGGCAGTGAACGACAGGGAAAAACGGGCGCTACCGGAGACCGACTGAAGGAGGCGACCAAAATCAACCTGTCATTGTCTGCTCTGGGCAATGTCATCTCTGCTCTGGTGGACGGAAAGTCCTTGCACATTCCTTTTCGTGACTCAAAGCTGACCAGGCTGCTGCAGGACAGTCTGGGAGGCAACACAAAGACGCTCATGGTGGCCTGTCTCTCGCCAGCTGACAACAACTACGACGAAACGCTGAGTACACTGCGTTACGCCAATCGTGCCAAGAACATCAAAAATAAGCCTAAAATTAATGAAGATCCTAAGGAAGCAATGCTCAGAGAGTACCGAGAAGAGATTCTTCGCCTGAAAAATCTTATTGATGGAAATGTGCTGCCTGCAGGTTAGTTAAGAAAATTGGTATTTTCAGAGTTTTGCAAACTAATTCATTTTTCAGATAACGCAGACCGAGTTTCGTCAGTAGATGACACTGCCGCAATTGAAAAGATGAAGCAAGAATACGATGAAAGAATGCAGAATCTGCTGAAAAAATACGAAGATGAGGTGAAACACAAGGAAAAACTAGCAGAGGACATCAACAAACTCAAATCCATTTATGAAAACGGCAAAGAACCTGTGCCATTCACGACGACTGAAGAGGGAGGGGAGGCGGTGTTGCAGGCAGTGGAAAAACTGCATGCCATTGAGGAGCAAATGGTCGGAGGGGAGAAGGCCAATGATGCCGAACTGAAGGAGAAACGAGCGAGGAAGAAGAAGATTGCTGAAAGCAGGAAAAATGCAATGTCTGAAGCGCTCTCCCAGCTCAATGACGATGACCGACTGCTGCTCAAAGCGTACGGTGACATCACCGAGGAGCTACGAGCCAAGTCACTGCTGCTGAAGAAAGCTAAAAGAAAGCTTCAGTCACTGGAGCAGGAAGTGCGAGATCTGCAGTCGGAATTTGAAAGCGAACGCACCGACTACCTGGAGACGATTCGACGACAGGAACAACAACAGCAGCTGCTGACGCAGATTCTCGAAAAGATTCAGCCGTTCTTGCGGAGTGAGTGCAACTACGCCAACATTGAGATGATCAAAGCAAAGGCGACCTGGGACGAGAACAACGGCCAGTGGATCATACCAGAGATTTGTATGGGCACTCGAGTCAAACTGCCACCAGCAGGTGGAGGCGGCAACGTTGGCAATGGCCAACACCAGCACCAGAATGGGACAAGGGACATTGCACCTTCACGCTTTTACAAACCAGACTCACCTACGAGCTACTTTGACTCTGACATCATCGACTCCCACCACACTGAGATGAACGGGTACGAAGACCGACTGTTGCGGAAGCTGGAGAACTCGGAGAACGAGGAGATAGTGACCAAGTACTTTCTGCCAAAGAGACGTGAGCAATTGTTGAGCAATCTGCACAAGCTAAAGCTAAGTGAGTTTAAAATTTGAAGGGCACAAGCAAGCGGCTGCTGCACTTGACGGACAGGAGCAAACCAAAAACTCGCATGAGCAAAAGTAGCAAACACACACAGCTAAACTGCGATTGAAACCTTCTGGTGTCTCTTCTTCTTCTTCTATTACTTTTAATTTTCTAGGTGTGCCAGCAATTGACCAGCAGCAGGTGTTTCACAGTGCGGACGGCTTCACCATCGATGCTCGCAACACAGCCAACCTGATCAACAATCTGTCGACGAAAATCAGCGAAAGGACGAATCGATTTAATGACCACTTCAACAGTAACATCAAAAGTAAGGTCAACCATCACTTTATGCAGCCACCAGGCGCCGTCGTCTCACCTTCTGTCGTTGGACCACTGACCACGCAGAGCGCAGAAACGCCACGCAAGCTGTTGCCTCTAAAGCGAATTTGACCGCCTGAGATTTGTAGAATCATCTTTCGAACTGTACATACACCCTGGCAACTCACTCAGTGAACACACTAAACTCAATGACCACTAAAGTCATCACTCAACTTTGACCTTCTGTGCCTCTGATACAAAACAAGAATAAAACTTGACAAATGTGTCCCTTTACTAGTGCATACAAAAGCACCTTCAAAAATCAAATGAAAATGGAAATGAAACTTTTTAGTCTGATTTTTTATTATTTAAACAAATGTACACTATGTACATACATGATGAAAAAAGATAAATAGTTGGAATATACAAAAACAAAAAGAAAACTGTACAAATGTTGGTCAAGAAGAATAAGGAACAGAAAAGTGAAAATTGCAAGTTTCAACGAATGGGATGGATCAACACAAGTGAGGGTGAGAAGGGCAGCAATGGCAGTTTCGGGAGTTTGAGATTCGATGCCTGAGGTGATGGCGGGTGAGCTTAATAAAAACAATTCGAGTGTGAGTGTGTGTGAGGGGAAAGGGAACCATAATTTGGCACAGTGCGTCGTTCAACTCGATGATTCAAATGGCAAAGGTAATCATAGGGGTTTGTGTGTGGTAGAAAACTGCTGCTGAGACTAGCTCCACTGTGTGCTCGTCACTTCAGTTCGCTGAACAGCAAGGAAAGACTAGTGTGAGGGTGTGTGTGGGTGTGTGGATGGGTGGACGCAAATAAATAGCTGCTATGTACAGGAGAGACCAGCTCACTTTGCGTGAGTGGACTTGCCACTGTTGACCACCTTGTTGAGGAATCGGTTCTCGCCAGAGTAGGACACCAGAAGGTTGCTCGCATTGCCTGACTTTTGCAGCAGATCAGGCAGCTCGTAGGGCTCTTTGCCAAAGTGCCACAGAGCACTGGGCTGACCGTGCAGAGGCACACCAGCGACAGTGCCCTGATGTTGTTGTTGTTGTTGTTGTTGTTGTTGTTGCAGCTGCTGTTGCTGCAGACCATCCTGACCCAGCATGGGAGGTGACATTCTGGTCTCCCTGTAGGGCACCGTCTTGTTATCGTAAATGCTGGCATTGGAGTGGTAGTGCTGCGGCACAAAGATTCTCTTTGACTTGTGGTTATCATAGCTGAGGGTGGAGTTGTGATTCGCAAAGAGCAGTGGCTTGTCCTCGTATATGGACGAAGAGCTGAGATCGTCATCATTCACAGTCGATTTGCTTCGGTAGTTGTTGGCGCCACCGTAGAAGTTCTGCATGTTCAGCCGACGCTGGTGCTCGTACAGCGCCTGGTCACTGTCGATGCTCTCGTAGATGTGGTCGAGGTTCGGTGCAAACTGGCTGCCCATGACGCCCTGTGTCTGCACGGAGTACTTGTTCTCGTGACCGCCGCCGCCAAACTGCTTACGGTTACCCAAATTGCCAGCCGGCCGATGTAAACTGGCAAACTCAAAGTTTGCCTGGGCCGCTTTAGCTCGCTTTTTGTTAGACATCATGCCTTCAATGTTGCGCATAGAGGCTTCCTGTCCACAGAAGGAAGGGTTGAACTCTCGAGGCAACGTCTTCATGTGATTCAAACTATACAAAAGGCAGTTGGGATCCTGTTGAGCTAAAATAGATTGGTGATCGAGTGCTGTGGACTTTTTGGGCGAGTCTTGCTGACAGTTCCAATGAGTTGATTGAGACTGGGAGAAAGAAAGAAAGAAAAGTGGTGAAGGTTAGTTTATGACTGAAATGGTGCAAAGTGTGGGGAAATGCAGTGCAAATAAGCAAGCAAGCAAAAGCAAGGCAGGAGTGGAAAACGTGCAGATAGGGAAAGAAGTTAAAAGCGTGTGCCATGCTACTGAGCACGCATGCAGGATGCAATACCTGGACGGGATAGGGTAGTGTAACGTACAATGGGCAACGGGTGGGATTGCGGCAGACAGGGCGACATTGACACTGGGCTGGTGGCGGTGGGCGTCGACGGAGAATGGCCAAGGGGCGTTCCGTGTAGGCCGTTCATGCCGTTGACCTGCGTCGAGGTGACCTGCGTCACCACCGGACGGGTCGAGTAGACGTCAGAGGTGGTGGAGTTCTTGGCGCTCGACAGCTGTGACTCGTCCTGGCAGAGGGTGAAGGGAAGGTGCCGAAAAAGGCGACTGTGCTGCACGTTCTCAATCTTCAGAACGCAGAAGACGGCGAGGAAGAGGGCAGTGGCGACGCTGCTCAGGGCGAAGAGCACTGCCAGCACAGTGGAGTCCTGCTTGCTCAGGTACACCAGAGCGGTGGACCAGTTGAGGCCCTGGAAGAAGAGCAGCAGGAGGATCCACCGAATGAGGCTTTTTGAGCCGCCGACGCGAATGTCCTCGAAGCATTTGATGGTCGTAGTGGTGATCACATGGTTGCGTGTGAGAATGTACGCAAAGAGAATGAAGACGAGACTGGCAAGGGCAAGACCGATTGCCGGGCCCACTAAGGTCAGGTACAGGTAGTTGTCAGCTCGAAGCCAAATGTTGGCAAAGTTGCGATAGCAATTTGCATCAACGATGAAACAAGTGAGACAGATGAACGCCGGACTGATGTAGGCGATAATGTAGTACCAGTAGAGGCGCTTTGATGACTTGAAGTGCTCGTAAATAGAGTTGACGTTCATGTAAATGTCAAAAGACTCAAAAAAGGTCCAGAAGAAGGAGCACATGAGAAAGTAGTGAAGAAAGGCGAGACAGAAGAAGAAGACATTGGGAATGTCGGCACCAAAAAGGGCAATCAGGTAGATGGACTCGGAAACGAAGAGGGTTAAGCAGAGGTTTCGGTGAATGGAGCTGGACACTGTGCTGCCAGTGGGAGTGAGGAAGATGAGCACTGAGACTAGTGCCAGAATGACCAGAGCCAGGACACAGCCAACCAGGGCCACATTTCTCTCCATTCTCTCTCCATCGACCACTGCCTCAGAGGCCGGTTTCACCTCGTTGAGAAGGGCAAAGTGAGTGAGGTGGTTGCACATGCAAACGGTGTGCGTCGAGTTGGTCGCCTCCACCCAGCAGCCATCGGTGAGCCAGTTCTGTCGATCAACGTTCCAGTAGACACACCGAGGACTGGCGATATTTTCGTCTTGAATGTGTCGCAACACCACCGTCACCGGCTGTGAAAGAGGCAGATGCTGAATTTGGCCATTGTGCGAGATTGCGGCGCCAATGACTCGCGAATTTATCGAGAGCTGTGAGCTCTGGCTAAAGTTGTGCAGTCGCGTGCTCAGAAATGAGCTGAATCGGTCCATGTCGGTGTGCTGGGAAGGCTTCAGTAGATCTTCGATGCGATAGTAGGCGAAGAATGCCACTTTAGCGAGTCCTAAGTGAGAAAGGAAATGAGTATGCTTGATAAAGTGGTTGAAAAGATTACACACCGTTCTGAGAGTGGTCCACTAAAGATTGTGCTGGCAGGAAGATAGAGTCTTCCATGCGGATCCATTCATTAGTTCCAGAAGTGTCTTCATTAGTGGGAAACTGAAGGCTTATTGGCATGCGTGTGTCCAGAACGTGCACTGAAGCCACTGTAAACAAAAGAAATTGGTTTGTTAAAGGGGAATAGTCGTTTGAGTGTTTAAAATAGTTCAACTTACAAACATTGGCCTTGGCAATGGCCGATGATCCGTCATGGTTGGTGTTCTCCGCCAGCAGCAGTGCACTGCTCTCCAGTGACTTGATCAGCGCAGAGGCAACGTCCTTTCGATTGGCAATGTTTAGATCAAGCCATGCGTCGTCCTGAGCATTGCCCAGCAGATTGCTGATTGTTTCCACAATGTAGATGAGCAGCTCCTTGAGCATCTGGTGCTTGTGCCACACCTCGATTGTGTGCCAATTCAGAACATTGCCAGCGGCTCGCTCCAGTGACAGTTTGATGATGTGCGAAATTCGTTGCAGATCATCAGAGTACAGTGCCTTGGTCAGTGTCATCAGAGCCAGCTCGTGGGAGATGCGAATCACCGACTCGTCGTCCTTGTTTAGACGCTCTTCCAGATTGTCCAGCCACACCGAACGACACTCGCTAAAGTCAGGTCGCATGGGGAACCACTCGGCCAGTCCGAGGTCAGGGTTGAAGTTGCACTGCCATTTGACGTAGCCGGACGCTCCACCGGGACACTTCTGCGTGGACACTTGGCCCTTCTGAGTCCAGTTCCAGAAGAGACTGCGCATAAAGACGCTCGGGCAGTAGTCCTCGACGGAGATGAAGGTGGCGGTGTTCAGGCTTGAGGGATCATACGGCTCAAGTGGCAAGGGGATCGGCGTGGAGGGCGCTGGCGCCGCCGGTGTCGAGGTAGAGGGCAGGTGGAAAGGCACTGGGTACATGGCAGTGGAGGAGGGGGATGAACTCGTCTCCGCAGGGTGGTCTCCGGCAGTATCACTCGAGTTGCTCTGTCGTGGGCCACTGGCAAGCACTGAAGAAGCGGTGCTCTCATCGTCCTTTTCACCGGCGATGGGAGCATAAGTGGTCGTAGGCACTGAAGGTAGTGGTGGTGGTAGTGGGGGCAGCTGAATTGGGTAATTGACATTGCTGCTGTTTGACTGCTGCTGCTGCTGCTGCACGTCAATGGCGTCCACTGACTGTTCGGGTGGTCTTTTAGTGGACTGAGATGCTCCGCCTGTAGGCAATGAAAAGGTAATTAGAAATGTATAGCACTCTAAGAGCACTCAAGAGGGCATATGAGTGAGAGAGAAGGAAAGGGGGGGGGGTGATGACTGCCAAAGACTATGCAGACCACACAAACTGTTTGCTCGTGTCAGGCAGTCAGCTCGTGGACACCTCTGCTTACCTTTAACACAATGGTACTGAACCTCCAGGTACTTGGCCGACCCGGGGCAGGGATCACCGAATAGCTGACTGGAGACTACCACACTGCAAGAGGACTTGTTCATGCACCTAAAGAGGCGAGAGAGAAACAGTGAAGAAGCGTTTAGCAATTAGAAGTCGTACTGATGGTGTAATTAGTCGATGCAGGTTGGCGCAATAAGTTCATCCAATTACAGCCAAAGGCTGAATTTCGAGTGAACACTGAATGCTTCCATTCTGCCAGTGAGGACTGAAAACATTTCAATAGAACTGGACGAATCACTTACCTGTCAGTCATGATGAGAAAGGATCGGTAGGACATGCAATTCACACTGAGGTCAGCACGGCCGCCTTCATTGCATATGCTCAGACTGAAACGGCCATAGTTGGCACGGACGAGATGAATGGCCTCGTTGGGCTCACAGCTGAGATGAAGCTCGCGGTGCTCGCACGCGTACGTCGTCTTGTACTGAATTCGAGCTGTAGGGATCAGGCAAAAGAAGTAGATGGTGAGTGATTGGCCACTTCAATGACAATGGCAAAGTGGTTCACATTGCTGACATGCAGATGTGAAGACAGGTCGCTTTGATGGGAATAATAAAATCGAACAAAACAAAAACAACGAAAAAAATTACCTCGATTTGCTTTGGGAGGACTTAATGAAAAATTAGGTGCAAGGACCACTACAAAAGAAACAAAGGAAAACAAAACAAAATAAATAAAAATGTAAAGGTAGGTCAAATCAAATAAAAAATGGAAAATGGATGGGAAAGCGTAGATGGGTTTAAGATAGTATGAGGGTATGGTTTGAGAAATGATCGAAAAAAGAAGGCAAGGGCAAAAGGGAAGAAAGCAAACAAATAGAAGATTAAGGGTCGAGCGTGTGTGTAAACGGCGGTATCATGTGAAGAGCAAACATGCACAGTACAAGACATATGATGGTCAATGAAGTCAATTTGCTGCCTTTCCACCACTAGGCCAGCCAACTCGTGTAAACTGCCGGCTGGGTAAACACACCAACAAACCATCGAGTCTAGAAAAAGGGGAGGCAGTGATTGTGTTTGTGCCTGAGTTTGTGTGTGTGTGTGTTTGCTTCGCTCAACTGCGTCGTCGAATTAAGCGTAAATAGTAAATCAGTCTGCAAATGCGACCGACGATTAGGCCGACAGGGCCCTGGGCAGTTTTTGTGTGCCGCGGAATGCGCCTGTCGTGGCCCGATTGGTGGCGTGCATCTGCAGTTCTACTGTTCGGGCAAACGGCTGCTCGAGTTAAAGTGGAACTGGTGCTCGTCTGCAGCAACTCAAAGATGTGTCACCTCACCACCCGTCACATCCCCAACTTGAGGCAGCTAGGCAAATTTGGCCGCAAGCAAGCGAAGATCGTGCACTTGGGCAAGTAATTCAATTATTAGCAGCACAGCGACTGGGCAGCCGTTGTAAAATAGCAATTTGATTTGAGTGTGTGAAGAGACAGTGCAAGTAATTGATTTATAAATGGCACTCAAAGCACCACAACAGAAGCTGACTGAGCAGTAAAGGAAACAATCGTTAGGGAATGAAAGAATCGAACCTGCCAGATAGTTTAAAGACAAATGAAAACCAAGGCAAACAATGCGCAGTTTTTTCTTTTTTTCAGAAAAATTAAATTACCGATAAATCGAGTGGACAAAGTGCTGGCCACAAGATGCACACTTTTGTTGGTTGTCAGTTTGGTTGACCCAGCTAACCACCACCACCACCATTACCAAAAGCAGCACACTGACTGTCTGTCACCTCATGGACAGTTTAGGACAGTTTGGCAAACACTGCCACTGGGCACAACGGCAGTGAACGCCATCGAATCAGTGGACCGTTCCAAGAGTGCCCTGACGGAATGCCTCTCTGAGCAAAGTGCTTGTCAGGCTGACTGAGAGAGAGGCAAGTGTCGTCCAAGTAGAAGTGCTTCAGTTTTCAACTTGCAGCCTGCTCTAAGCAGACGTGTCAATAAATGTAGCTAATCGTAATGAAGTGTTTTGCGCGCCTTGATGCGGAGATGAAGTAAGAGAAAACAGGAAAGAGCTGGCCAATCATGTCAGCTCAGAAAAGTGCGAAAAGTAGAGAAGTGTGCTTCTCTGAGTGACATCAAGTGAGCAGCATCAGCATCAGCAGCCAAAAGTCGACGATATGAAGCAGTGAAGGTCTGCAGTTAGTGCACGACTCAAGATGTTCAATGAGGTGCCTTGATGAGCTGAGGTGATGAGCGATCGACCATCATCATCGAGTGTGAGCCACCGAGTCTACTGTTGTCTCTCTGTTCACTGTTCACAGAGCGAGCGAGAGCAGTCAATATTGACTCAAATTAAAAGCTAATTACCTTCACTGCTGCACTAATTGTGCCATTGTGTGATGGCAGTGAAGAGTGCAGAGGCCACAGGCAGTGCAAACACCAGCACGCCTTTTCAGTGGATGAGAAGTAGCCCCTCGAGTGAAGAACACTCCTCACTATTCTCATTCGGACCACTTGGCTGACTTTGCTTCTGGTAAACTGCTGTTTCTGCTGCTGCTTAAGGTTTGGTGGGAGCTTCAGCAAAATAACAAAAATTGTCAGAAAAGGCCATATCAGTGGTCGCTGGTTTGTATGTATTTGTTAGAGTGCTAATTCCAATGCTCAGATCAGCACACTTAGATTGCCTTGCCTCGGTGAGGGTAGGTAGATTGACTGCTGCTGCTTCTGCCCTGACAACAATGGTGCCACAAAGACGACACCTTAGAAGGAAGAGAGAACCTTGGAGTCATTAGAAAGCTCTGCTCCCTTCGTCTTTTCCTTCCTTCCTCCTTTGGCTCAATCGATCTAATCGAGTTCATCATCGTCACCTCGAGTAGGTGACGCGATTGGCAAAATGAGTGAGAGAGGGAGAGGTAAAGTGAAGTGAGTGAGGTGCCTGCTGTGTGGTTGTCGGTGTTCAGACAGTGTTGGCACCTACTCGAGGACATAGCCATTAGCGGCAGTGGCAGTACCATCGGCAGGCAATCAAAGTGATTGGAGCAAATGGGCAATTCTGCAAGCGCACACTGTGAACAGACGCACTCAAGGAAGAGGCATTCTCATTCTCATTCTCACCGCTGCCACTGCCGCAGCCAGCCATTATCGAGCACTGGCGTTGATCCGGCATCGATGCTGTCCGGTGTACCGTCGTCTCCCATGCAAGTCAGCGCAGAGAGCACTCTGCTCCAACGGATGGTCGATTGTCGTCGAGAACGACGTTGTCCTCTTCCTTCTCCTCCCCCTCTTCGGCAGAGGCGACCATAACAATAATCGTCCATTACTGGTGGTGGTGGTAGTGGTGCTGCTGTTTCGGGCAGAGTCTGTGAAGCGTGTTGATGAAACCGATCAAGAGTGACTGGCAAACACAGACACAAATGATTCGGTAATAAATTAATTTGCACCACCATTCGAGCCGTACTGCAAAGTGCTCTCTGACCGAAAAAAACGGAGACTCTCTGAGAGTCTCAGATCGCCAGTACAGTGCAATGCCTGGAATCATCAGTGCAGCTGCAGCAAGCGCAGAGAATGTCGTCGAGTGAGCCGCAAGTCAGACTGGTGCTCTCTGACAACGACCTCTCCTCTGTGCGCCACTGGCGAATGGTGGTGATGCTTTCGCTGGTAGCACTGGAAGAAGCCATCACAGCTACCACCGTCAGCAGCAGAAGCAGCCAAACCAGCGGTAGCAGTAGCACTAGCACAGCGGCAGAGGAGACAGGCGAAGCGTGCAAGTGCCCAATAACAAGAGCCACCGATTTCAGCAAAAAGTGCCACAGGCAAAGTTTTACAAGAATTGCATTAAATTGCTGGATCGCAAATTCATGTTCACGTTCTATTTGCATAAAGCGTGTGAGAAAGAGGGAAACAAGAAGGAGAGAAAGAAGAAAGAAGTGCTCGCGCGTCAAGCTGGCAAACGGTGCAGCTTTTTTCAGACCAGACATGGTGTACCACAGGAGAGCACTGATGCTGATGCTGCTGCTAAAAACCAAACCTTGTGTACTACCACCAGAACTGAGAAGTAGTGCAGACAAATCTGCGAGCGAATTTGCAAGCGCACAAAAAGGCCTTATGGAAGTCTAATTGGCCAGTGAGAAAGTGGCATGTGTTTGCTCATAGTCTAAGCTTCAAACACACACGCACATTTTTCTCTCTGCTTAAACATCAGAGCACATCCCTTGCTCTGCATCTTCTCCGATGCTACGAGAGTAAAGCAAGACACTACTGAGCTGAGAATTGGCACTGGCACTGCACGCCTCCAGCAGTGAGCCAAGCGGACGAATTAAGGCAATTAGAAAGATAATTAGCAGTGACGAAGTAGCATCAACAGAAGTTGTAGCAGCGTCAACAGCATCAGAAACGGCAACGGCAGCACTGGCGTCAGCAGCGGTGTCGACTGGGCAAATGATGAATGAAGACAGAGCAGCAAGGCACACAACAAATTGCCGATTGATACGTTCAAATGACTTGGGTCACGTACTGAAGTGCTTCTACTGCCGCCGTTTGCTGATGCCGCCAATGTAGAAGCGTCAATAAGCAAATCGGGTGTCATTCGACTGACAATGTGAACGAGCACAGAGGGAGAAAGTGCTCAACTACTGCAATTAGCGAGACGGCTGAAGAGATTGGAAAAAAGAAAATCGAACACAGTGAATGCAAAAGATGAGTGCTGCATGAGCTTTCTCATTTTTTCTTTTTCAAAACGATCATTGCATCCTCTCTCTCACTGTTTCTGTGATTCATGCCGCTGAAAGGACGAAGCAGTGGTTAGGGGCAATTGAAGGGAAACCAATTGCCACGCCATCGCTGCTGCCGTACAACGCTGATGGAGCAGTAGTGCAGAGAAGACCGCAGCATAGCACAGCACTACCGGCACAGTTCTGATGACACACTCATTAAGTATCGTCCAATAACCGATTGCCGAAGGAGGCTGCCGATGCTGATGCTGCTCGCCCCCATTCCATTCCAGCTTGGCAAATGGCAATATGCAAATGGTCGCTGGGGAAAGCGAGAGGGAGAGTGAAGGAGGCTCGTTAGTAAATTAGATTGCTAACAACACTACCAACAGCGGAGTGGGAAAAGGAGTGAGAAAGAGGGAAAGTGAAAGACAGCACTGGTGTCACGCGTTGGCACAAAGCATTATGTCTGCAGATTCTCTGTCTTCTGTAAATACGACTAATTCAATAATTGCGTCCTCGATGACAGCAGAGAGGGGCAAAGACACTGCGACGGCCAGTCTTGTCGACCAACATGCTTTCACTGAGCATTGTTTCCTTCTCCAGCAGTACCAGCAGCAGAAGCAGCAATGCGCCTCTGGTTTCCCTCGATGCCAGGACGCAGACACATCTTTAATTCAGTGCTCGATGTTGCCATTTGCATGAATAAATTAAAGAGAGTGTGGCAGTCGATTGGCCCTAATTGAGAGTGGCACTGAGAATGAAGAAGGGGGCAAGAAGGGCGCACTGCGTAGCAACAACAGCAGTAAAAGCAGCAATAACTGTAACTCCTTGCTCGTCAGTCGCCGCAATGATGCGATATATCACCAATCGGACAGTGCTGATGGTGGTCGACGGGCGGCAGACACTGCCACATGTCATCGAGGCTGATCAGACAGGACAGGACAGGCGACTGGACAGAGCAGAGCAACTCTGCACTCTGTCTCCTCTGCGTCGCTAATAAATGACCAATAATAATAATAACGACGGCGGCAAAACGATGAGTGCCTGCACTGTCTTTCACCGATGCTGCTGCTGGGAAATGATCGCAATGAACTACTGCAACATCATTAAAATTCGAAAGTTTACTGGACAAATGGTGGCGAGTAGGGCGATGTGCGCCCAGGTGATTTATGAGCTGCAAATGGCGCACTTCGACGTGCCAGACTAGTCATTGCCTTCCTCACCACGGCCACTCTCATCTATTTCCCTCTATCTCTCGCTTTTGGCAGCTCATCCAGTGCTAACTGCGCAGGGAGTAGAGTGAATCCCTTCACATCTGAATGAGTAAGGTTGTAGCCAAAGTAGCTGGAGATGTGTACAACACTCTCTGCACGTCAGCACACACGCGTCCAAGTTGAAGGAACAAATGCGAATTGAAAGACACTGGAATATTGAAATGGAAAATTCGTGTCGCGCCTCGAGTGGTCATCGCGCACATCCTCATTCGGTGCGTGTGTCGGTGCAGTCTGGCAAGTGGTGTGGGCGACACTGGGCCTATGCATGGGGCACTAATGCACAGTGCCAACAAAAAACGGTTACCGAAGAAGAAGAAGTAAAGGAAAAAGAAGAGCAAGCAGACAGAATGTATCATCAGCAAGCAGCCATCGTTATAATGTATGATTATGGCCCATAGGATTATTGCTCAGCTCAAATGGCAATGCTGGTGTGAGAGGAAGGCGACAGTCGAGGCAGCCATAAATTGCGATAGACCCAATTTGGGCGGCAGGTTACTGTTACTCTCTGCCTTGCAGACGACCGTTACTGCCGCGTTGTGACCACTCTTTGATGGCTCCACACGAGAATAGAGACATTACAGTCTGATTATGCATGCAGATTTTGCTGGGGCCCGACACACTCACACACACACAAACTGTGCACACTGTTATTTGCGCGAATAGCATCTCATCCATCTATCCTCAGATGCTGATGCCGCCGTACCAGTCAGCGAGGCAATAATTATATAAGGCAAGAAAGTAGTTAAATTAATATTTAATAAGATACCAGTAACCATGGATGCTTGTAATTAGCCTCAAACTTGGCCAGGAGAGCCGTTATGCGAGAACATTACCGAAATAATTGCATTCGGAGGATTATGGCCGTTGTGTGTGTGAGTGGATGTGGATGCAGTTCAGCAGTTCTTTGTGTCTGTGTCCCTCTCTGCCTGTTTTGTGTCTTCGCTCGCCTTAACCATAGCACATGGACGAGACACTAATGGCAATGATTAATTGACCACATGAAGAGTGTGTGCCCCGCAGTGCCCACCATCACCACCACCACCACCACAGCCACAGCCACCGCCAGCAGAAGGAGCATCATCAATGGAGGCAGCTTTGGCAGAGCAGTGCAGAGCATCCTTCCGACGTGGTCAAGAGCAGCTCGCCGAGGGCCAGTGCATGTAATTGCAGAGTTCACTACTGACGATCACTACTGAAGATCACTGCCACAAAACAGCACTCTGACCGGTCAGATAAAGAGTGAGAGAGGAGAAAGAAAGAGGCGACAGGGACGAATGACAAGACAGGCTTGCAGACATGGCGGCAGTGTCATTAGCCAACCGGCTACCTAGTTCTTCAGCCGGCGTGCGCCACAAGCTTCGTACTACGGCAAGCTACCATCATCATCATCATCATCATCCTCCAAAACAGCAACATTGGCAGCATCAGCAGGAGCAGTCTAAATGAGGCAAGCTTTTGCTAGAGTCACCATTAGTCGGTGAGAACGAACAAACTGGCCGTCAAAGATGGTCAAAAGTGAGCGAGGGCAGTGCAAACATGTCGCAGTTGCCGTTGCGCTGTCCACAGCAACTTGCAACTGTGCACACAGGCCACTTGTAAACGGTGCTAGATCAGATGTACAGCTTCAAATTTGATTAGAGTCGATCGGTGGCGTCGGCAGCGGCCAAGTGAGTGAGCCAGTCTCAGTGTTCAACGCACCAGTCTTATCTCCGACCAGCTAACTGGCCACTGAGATGAGGGATGCACCAGTACACACTGACTACACTGACTACATGCTACTTACACCGACTGACAGTGTGTCGAAGCACTGTGCTGGCAATGATTTGCATGGCAAACCCAAGAGAATGAACAAAGTGAAGGCAGCAAAGCAGTCAAGAGAAGACGTGTTCTCTCCTTCTCTCTTTCTCTCTCTCCCTGTTTCACTAGCTGCTGGTGGCGTGTCCGAGTGAAGCAAGCCTCGATCATTGGCAAGACAAATCGATAGACTAAGAAAGATGACTAAATTCAAAGATGACCTCTGATCAGCCATGATGAATGAGCGTGAAAAATCGAAGTGATAGAGAGCCAGGGTGCAGTTGGCGAGCACGTCGCTGATGCGTGAAATGAATCGAGAATTCTCGAGTCGCGAGCATTTGTGATGCTAATGGGTATGTGTATCTCAACCGTTTGATTGGCCCACCACCATCCCCAACACCACCAGTGTGATGCGCTCAAAAAAGGAAGAAAGAGAAGAAGGCTGAAGAAGACGGACGATTGAAGTAAGAAGAACCCTTTTAGCGTGACAGCGGTGCAGGCGAATGTCACTGATGCGTAATTCATCATCGTAATGGTGCACAATTTGGCAATGAACATTAACAATGCACTTGGCCACTGAATGAGACCGCACACACACGCGTCAGACTTTCTTTCGGTGCCCTTGATTCCACCCTGTTCTTTGCAGGTCTCTCTGGTCGTACAGACAGTGGTGCAAGGGAAGGGTGTTGGTGCTGCTGCCGGTGCTGCTGCAATTGATATGTAGCGTCAGCGATCACTGCTCAGGCAAAAGTGGATTTCAAATCACCGATAGTAACATTGATGAATAATAAGAAGCCGGAGAGTGCGTTCGCCTGAGAGGAGCTCCTTATTCTGAAGCGTATGTAAAATAATAATAATAAATTTCCTCTCTGCTCATATCCACAGAGTACCAGGCATGTGCCAACAGCGGAACTGGGCACGAAGACGTGCAAGACGCAGAGGAAGAGAGTGGTGCGTGCCAGTTGGCTCGGTCGAGGCTGAAACTCGGAGGAAAGTCTGGGCTCGATGAGCCGAACACTGCAGTCGTGCGCCCAGGACAACAGCAGCAAGTGATCAGCAGTAGCAGTGGCAGCTATCCCTATCCCTTTTCTATCCAAAGAGGCAAGTCAGAAAAGACCAAGCTACTGGGCACCACCAGCTCAGAGCATCAGCTTCTTCAAGCCCACTTGGCACCGCCATTAGCTGCTAACTCCAGCGATGCATTCGTGCATCAGCATCACTGGCATCATCATCGCACTGCAGTACAGCAACAACAGCAGCAGAAACGGGTGCTTCCAACAAAAATGGCTGGCTTGCCTCCTTAATCGATGCTAGGTGCTATTCGATCGGCCCCCCTCTTAAATGAACTCCATCATCACGTAGCAGTGAGTGTGTGTGTGCTCGCCGTAGCAAGGGAACCGAGGGAGCCAACTGCACAGAGATGATTTATGGGCAGGCGACTTGTTCGCTGCCGCTTCTCATTTTCCTTTCCTATTTTCTTGCCGCCCCGTCACTTCCATGTGGACGACAACTCGGTCCACTGGTCACCGAGCCAGTCAGTAGCACTAACCACTGAACACTGGGCACACAGAACATGCACAAATTCACACACAAACAGACAAGCATACACACACAACTCTCTCACTGTGGATGTTCTTTACAATGGGCTGAGAGAATTTGCGTGAATCGACGGGCCAGGTGATCAAACAGTGTCGCAGCACTGAGGAATGCATCGTAGGCCGCTGCAGGTGAGTTTGTGAACTGAAAACTGAAGGCCAACAGAGGCACGCAGTAGGACACCACTGAGAGGGGAAGGAAAGAGAACGAGAGAAAGTAAGTAAGAGAATACTGGGCGCATCGTGTCCGAGAGAAGCCAGCTAGGCCTACTTCACTCGAAAGATGAGACATCATCATGGGCCAAGAAGCACAATAAACAGCATGAAGTCTGTGCTCTCTTGTCTGCTCAGCAAAGAATGTGTGCGGTGCCCCTTGTCCCGCCTGTCTGCCGCTCCGAATATATTGAACGGTATCGGCAGCAGCATGAATTTGTCCCTATTAACGCTAATCATTTTGGTCTCATTTGGCCTCCTCCAGATCAGAGTCCCTCTCCCTCTGTGTGCCATCAATAATTGAACAGCCAAAACTATAAGTCGATAATCGAAATGGGACAAAGCGAGCGCACACTTGAAACAATGCTCCAGTTGAGGGCGCACTTTCCAAGAAACTAAAAGAGAGGGAGAATTTGAGATTCTAAGCTGGACTAATTCTATTCTGAGATTAGCACAAAGAAAAATGATAAATTGAGAGGAGAACGAAGAAGACAATGCACGCGCTGAGGGGAAAAGAAAAGACAAGACAGTGCATGGGCGCAAGGACTTCCAGTGCCGCCAAGTCTACTTGCACTTCCAACTACCCACTACAAACTACTAAAGCAGACTACCCATCACTACCACAGTGCGCTTTTTGCTTTTTGAGTGTGCCCTCTTTTTGGCTCTTTAGTTTCAGCGGCGACCAGTAAGGCACGAGCCGGCAAGTCTGCTAGTATGTCACTGCAAACTGCGACTTGAGCTCATCACTGCCTTTGATCTTAGCAGCAGCACAATTGCAATTGCCGCTTGCCGCCGCCGTCATCATCAGTACGGTGGTGCAGGGTGCTGCTGCTGCTGCCATTCAGTGCCGTTTGGGCGCCAATCGGCTTTGTCTTTCCTCCCTCTCCTCTTCACTGTCCCCTGTACACTGTCCATGTAATTGATCGTAATGCCTCATTAATCGATTAATCAAAGTGACTTTGATTGTCCACCGCCAATATGGACCTCGACCGAGTTGTTCGGATTAGGCCAAGTGGCGATCGAAGTAATGAGATTCCTCGTCGCCATAGTGGTAGTGATGGTGCTGCCAGCATCAGCAGTGCCCTTTACTAGCACCCCACAGTGAGTGTGTGATCGCTGAGCTTCAGGCCGGATACATGACGATAAGCATTTAAATTTGTCTTTAATTCTCTCCATCAAGCACACACACACACATACACACAGCTATAGCGAGCGCATGTTTGTCGGATTAATGACTGAGCGCACTGAGCAACGGCCGAGATACTATTAGACGGTAATGGCAGCTGTAAGGAGAATGCCGCCGCCATTGATGCCGCTGCTCTCTGTCTGTACCTAATGCTTTCCTCGGTGTGCGCTCTCTAAGGCATCGAAAGAATGCGAAGGCAACTGCAACCGAACAGCCACCGAGTGCGCGTCTGATTCCACAGCATTGAAAAGGCACTGGGCAGAGAGTTGGCAGAGAGGGAGAGGGAGAGGGAGAAGGAGAGAAAGACGGCTTCACTTGGGAGTAGACGGTGAAAGCAGCTCGCAATTCTGACTTCGTCTTTCACTTTGTCTATGACCTGAGGCGGTGAATGCTATCGAGCAATTTATATCCCAAATATCCATAGATATTTGTTTGCTAAGGGAAACACACCGTGAAATGGTCGAGCAGAAGGAGACAGCTGATCTCCTCCGCTACTAGACAGTGCCACCACCACCACCACCTCTACTACTGCTGATCAGAAGGAGACGGTGCGTCGACGAGCACTTGCCTAATTAATAACCTGCAGACATTGGCCGCCTGTCTATGGACTGGCAGGTAAAGCACGCCGGAAGAAGTCATTATTGCGTAATGCATGCTCAGATGCCGGCGTCGACATGGCTGCTGCCAATTAAGGTGATGTGAGATGATGGGCCACTAGTCCACCCATTCAAGGGCCAAGTGTGACATGCATGCTAGCAAGATGTGCAACATCTTCAAGAGTGTCACAGCAAATGTGCCAGTTAAAACAGCAATAAGAAGCGGTGGTGATGCAGTGCCATCATCTTGCTGACACCTTCACCGGAGCACACTGCCAACAGCAGCTGGCTGACCACTAACTCACTCGCTCATTTACCTGCTAATCGAGCATCGCTTATCACGCAAGATTAGCTTAATTACTGGCAAGACAGCATGGAGCAAATAAATTGAAAGTCAGCTCTAAACTGGCAAAGCTCGACAAATGTCATTAAATTCATTTACTTCTTCCTGGCTGCTGCCACAGAGTTATGTGAAGCAAGCTCATAAAAGCACATCACTTTGCTAAGGAGGATGCGAGTGGCAAGTGCCGTCGTCGCGAGGTACGGTAAGGCAAGGCAAGGTAAGCTGAAAGCTGGCACTGTCAGCTAGCAACCAGAGAGCCAAATTACATTGAATTAGCAAGGACGGTGATATAAATTACTCAAGCTGTGCGCAGCTTCTTCAGAGCCGTGGGGCAAACTGACAGGGCACTGACTGCTACCTGGCTGCTGCAGTTGCGGCTGCAATGGCCATGAATTATGAATCAAATATGACGGTGTCATTTGGTCAAATTAGTGCAGCATTTAGCGATAAATTAATCACGTGAACAATTGCTACAATCGCTGGGTGGGTTGCGGTGTGCTGTGAAAAGCATTTAGCAAGCGAGCAGGCAGGAATGACTAAGGCTGCTGCTGCTGCTGTTCGAGGCTGATCGAAGTGCTGGCAAAGTCCATTGGCAAAGTCAGTTGGCAGTGTAACAAATTACGCGGTCGACTTCGAGGTGAGTGCGTAATTAATCAGAGCCAGAGACAGAGACAGGCAGGCAGGCAGGCAGTGCCCAAGTGGCCACTCAGGAGCAAGTGACGCGAGCAAGCGATTCACGCTTCCACACGAAACTGCGCTCAGGAGATGCTGATGGTGGTGGTGGTGGTGGCAAGAGTAAAGCAGTAAGGCAGTGCTCACTACAGCTGAGCCATATGGCTACGAACATGGACAATGCCGCAGTGGTAATGGCAATGCTCGCCGATGAAGCATTGGACGGCAGACTGCTAATTGACTGAGCTACGATCATTGCTCAGCTGAATCAGTGAATTATGCACGTGCCTGTGCGTCGGTTGTTTGTGTGCGAGTGAGCGTGTTGGGAAATACTGCTCGTGCTCTGACCTCGATCTGGCGCCAAGCATCATCATTTCCATAATCATCGACCTCTTCTCGCAACACAAAAAGCGTAACGCCCAGCGGCGAGATGGCAAAAAGTGAACGCTTTTCAGTGCAGATATTTCACCTCTTTGGCATCGCACCGCAACGGCACAGCACTGAAAAAAGCAGTGGACATCCAAACACAAAAGAGTACGTGCTAATGCTTGCACAGACTGGCCAACTGTAAAGTTGACACCGTCCGGACGTGTGATGTGCCTGGCAAACACAAATGATGGCCGTGGCCCTGTCAGTATACATTCCACTTGATGAGATGATGCTCAAATGCAAGTTAAATGCAAGTTTTCTCAGATGAAAGGCAGTCAGATGAAAAGGAAATGAAAAGCAGGCATTAGACGATGCTACACTGTGTCCATCAGAGACTTCAGGGCAGAAAACAAAACAAAATAACTCGTCGAATAGCTGCTCCACTGCACAATAGCTAAATTGTGAAAGTGAAGTACACTGTGAGGATGGTGAAATGGTTAGTCGAAGGAAAATAGCATAAGTTGCCGACAAAAATGCTAAAAAGCTTTAGAAGAGAGTCAATTAAAGCTCAGACATTTATTCGCTTTCAGTGGGTTGCCTTCCTCAAAGAGGAAGAGTTGCCCAGTTTGGAGGAGCAGACAGATGATGATGAAGTGTGCGAATAGGCGGTGGCAGTAAAAGTGGTCATTGAGGCAATAAAAAGCACTTCTATCTTGTGCCGTCAAAGTAAATGCGACCACTGAACCACCGCCGCCACCATCAACGCAGGTAATGAAAATTAATAATAATAAAAGCGCTTCGATCTATTAGGGAAGATAGTGTGTGTGTTTGCAGGCAGAAGGTCAGATCTTGGCATCACTAATAATAGTCGTGATGAGCAAATTGCCAGTGTGTGATCGGTGCACGAGTCGGGTAGTCGGGCGGGAGAAAGGATCCAGGAGGAGGAAGGGAAAAGGACAGATAGAGAGGTAGTCAATAACCGGTTAGCGATTACCGGTACGGTGCAGCAGACGACACCAGCAATCGTCGGCAAGCACACACAGTTCGGTGCTGTTCATTCACTGGCTTAATTTACTTACTAACTCCAGTGTTCAGTGCAGCCTTTGAAGAATGATAAAGAAGAGTGAATGCTCACCGACACTGCGCTCTCATCTGCGGATATACACACAATGGCTTCTGCTGCTG
>JAALOO010000960.1_pt1 | contig 22553 bp, 20 predicted proteins | sample 7257641 | NCBI WGS metagenome assembly JAALOO01 (sample SAMN14085613, study PRJNA598686) | mite metagenome | biome: ENVO:01001000; feature: ENVO:01001002; material: ENVO:01001226; isolation source: single female mite from University of Michigan culture on fish food culture... ...
TCTCTCTCTCTCTCTCTCTCTCTCTCTCTCTCTCTCTCTCTCTCTGCCCTGACCTCGTGCCCGAGGGTGCCTAGGTACCTAAGAAGGGAACAGCTGCTGCTGCTCAGTGCTGAGTCAGAGTCATTTTTTTCTGTTCCAAGACGGCAACTTTTGGCGCCAAAACTGTGCCCGTTCTCACACCTACAGTTTCACTGAACCTGTCCTGGAACAGGGGGAGCGAGGGAAAATGGAACAGATGGAGTACTTTGACAAAACAAAAAGTGAGTGGTGAAACCGTTTTCACTTGGTGTGTAACATGTGAACACAGAGAAAAAGGTGCACTAACAGCAGCACTTGACAGTTCAGATAATGAAAAAACTACTGTTCAAGATGTTTTCTGGTGTCGGTGATTGAACAAAAATTGTGTAAAAGTAATTAGAATCAAATTAGCAGTTGTGAATTGAAAATAATTATTTTTTTTGGTTTATTGACCAGTTTCCAGATAGTAATTAGTGCTGACCATTTTTATCACCATTTTATTTTTACTTACATCTGAACAACAAAAATTTTAGTAGTCATCAGATGCTGCTGTTTGGTGCAATTACCAGTAAAAACGATATAAAAAGAAAACAGACGACACAAAACGATTTTTTCTTTCTAAGCATCATCATCGTCAATGCACCACCATCAGAAAACACGTGAGAGAAAACTTTGGCGCCAAAACTTGGCCTCAACTTGATCCTGGATCAACTCGTGCACCATCAACAGAACAACAGATTGTTCTACTTGCTTCTTCTCATATAAAAAAGTGCCTGCCCACCAACTTTTTCTCATCGCACACATTTGCGATGGAGTGAATAGAGAGAGAGAGAGAGAGAGAGAGAGAGAGAGAGAAAGCACAGCACAGTAAAGTAGTGCACAGGTCTTCAATGACTCGAAATCGGTGCGCAAATATCCGGTCCCCCATTGTCCTTCACACTAGGTCCCCATCCCTGACATCCAAAGGCCTTTGTGCTAGAGTGGGGAGCACTTTTTTCTCACGCAACCATCTTACTTCCTTGCAGACTAACACAGGCTGACACAGTCTGACTCTGCTGATCACCGTTTGATTGTCACTGCCGACTCAACTTTGTGCCTCATTTCGCCTGCCTGCCTGCCTGTGACAGACCGTTCTCTCAGTCCCGGGCCAAGGTAGTCCAAAAAAAATTGAAGCAAGTGACACAAAGAAGGTAGCAAAGCGGTAGCAAGAGCGGTACTAATGGTCTGAGAGACCGTAGAGCACAGAAAAACGAACCCCAGACAACTTTTTCTCCCTCTTTCTTTCTTCTCCTCAGTCAATCGTATCGATTGACCTCGTCGCAGAAGACAAACTCAAACTCACCGGTCCAAGGTAAGACGGGGCACTGCTTTTCGCGCCAAAACTGACCGACAGGTGAGACGACCGAGGAGGACGAGCAGACGGACCCAGCGTGGGCCACGCGTGGTCAATTTTGAGCAGCAGACCACTGTTTAAAGAAAGAGTCAAATAAGGACAGTGTAATAAAGGCAAAGTTTTCCTCCGGACACCTAAAGACAAGATAAAGAAAAGGAGAAGGAGAAGAGCAGACGGCGGGCAATTGTGCAGCCAAATAGTCAAATTAGTCTGCTCAAACAATGGTCTTTAGGAGAAGAAGAAGAAGAAGAAGGGTCAGACAAAAGCAGAAGAAAGAAAAAGAGGGTCAATTATTGTTTGAAGGAGAAAGGGAATAAGTGGCCAAAGTCAGCTTTCTCCTCGATTGACTTGTGAGCGCTGGTAGCCGACAAATTACCGCATAGGAACAAAAAGAACCAAACAAGAGCTGATCAATTTGGCTGATTATTCTTCAGTGTGAGGTTGCACCTGCCGACTTTTGAGATTCTGTGAGGTCTATGAATTTAGTGCCGATTCTGCTGAATGAAATTTTTGGCAGTAAGTTTTTTTATTTTATTTTTTTACTTTTGTTTTAGCTGTTGCACACCATTTAGAGCATTTTTTCATTAATCTTTCTCATTGCATGTCACCTTTCTTTTGCACACCAACTTCAAACACCACTTTTCCACATGAAAGGACACACATGAGTGTCCATTGCAGCAGTGTGTGACAGAATAAAGGGTGACAGAATGATCATCATCATCCTGCCATTTAAAGGTTTAGTAGAAAGCAGAAGGGAAAAAGACTGTGACTGTTTTTTTAAATCATTAGTGCATTTGCATTTTTATATCGAGCTACCATCACTGCCACTGATGATGATGATCATCATCATCATTATAAATTATAGTATCACTCCACTTTTAATGAGCCAAACAAAAGAGTCTGCAGTCAGTGAATGAGTTTTTTACCTTTTGATTCATTTAATGAGCAAGTTAAAGTGAAATGAAATGCGTGAATGAATGAATGGATGCACTAAAATGGCAGTGAGCACATGTGAGCACACAGGTGCTAAAAATGGTACCATTTATCTGATAATCACTATTGATCAGAACTCATAGTTTTTTGCTTGGTTTTTAAATTTATCTGAATTGTGTGCTAAAAAATCTTAAGCAATTTTTACATTGAAAAAACCCGACTTTTAGCAGCAACCGCAGCACTTCACTAGCACTTCACTTTCACTTGGTCCCACCTGTTTTTTCTTCCTCTGTTCTGTTCACATCAGTAACTAATGAGACAGGCGATTAATTAGCAAAAGAAAAAGTAAAGAATGAAAAGTAAAAAAAGAAAAAAGAGAGGCTGGTAACAAATTGAAGTGTTCAGTTCTGCTTCACTTGAGAAAATAGAAAGTCAATGGTCTGAAAGAGGCGACTTTGTGGCTGCAAATTGTGCTTGGGTGCTCTGTGTGTTTGGGTGAGGTCGACAGCAATTACCCTCTTCTTTTTCTTCTCTTTCTTCTTTTTCTCAGTAAAACAGTAAAGGCAATTTGCTTATTTGTTTAGTCAGTGATGATCTTCATTGGAAGAAGAAGAAGGCAAAGGACTGTATGACCCTTTCTAGGAAGAGGTTTGCCAGGTGAAGGTTGTAGCTGCAGCAACAGCAACATCAGCACTAGTTTCTCTTGTTGCTATTAATTGCTTGACTGACGATGACTTGCAGACAAAATTACTCTTGACTGTGTTTGTTAAACCAACTTGCCAACTACTAGTCGTCCACATTTTTTGCCATTATTCCATTTTCATTCTTAGAAAACAGCACAAATTTTTTTACAAATCAATCGAGAAGAGAGCGGACGGCAGTGCTCTAATTTGTTCATTGTTCTTTTTTTCCTTATCTTTGGTCAGTAACGTCAATGAAATAAGAGATCCTCTTCTTCTCAGGATCCTCTTTCCATTGTGGTAAAATTCTCTAGCAAAAAAGCAGTAGTGAGAGACATGGTGTCTGGGCATTACCGATTTGTCATAGCAATTATGAGCATTTGCATAACAGCAACAGCAAAAGCAGCCCACTATCATTACACAGGGAAGATAATAAATCATACTTCAAAAAATGGGGCTCATAACTCGCCACTCTCCTTTGTTTCACTGAACCCTTTTGCCCATCCAAAGCTGTAATTTAGACTTCTTACATATTTCACTGCTGCTGCTGTTGCTGCTGTAACTTGAAAGTTAAATCATCAAACAGTGGAATCTTCTGTCCACTGAAAGTCCTGAAAGCTTTGGCTCCTTGCTCCAGTGAGCACAAACAGTAAAGAAAGTTTGCCCAAATAAAGCAGAAAACTGAGAAGAGATTGTCGGCAAGTGTCAAAAGGAAGACCTATTCTTTGTCTGACCATGTGTGTGGCAACAAACAGCAGCAGCAGCAGCAAACAAACAAAAATGACCAGTGGCCACCGAGGGTTTTTTCGCTGGACAGTCAAAACTTAGTCCTGAACTTGATTATCATATCAACAGCAGCAGCAGCAACACCAGAAGTGCTCAAACAGGCAAGCACAGTAGTTCACGACAGTAAAGTTAATAGCGACACTTACTGCCAGTTTTAGTGCACCAGCATCTGGCAACAAGCGCACAGAAGCAGCAGCAGCAGCAATAAAAAGGAGTGAAAACAGAGCACCAAAAGTGTTTGTAAATGTCAACTCTGTTTGACAGTTAAGAAAATATAATTTTAGCCAAAACTTAAAGAACTACTAGTGGACGTAATGATAAATATGCAAATGAACAGAAAAGCAAGATGCAAGAATGCTTTACTTTCACTAGTGTCCACTGCACTGTCGCTTCTTCATCAAAAACCAGTTTTTGTCATCACTGCTAAAAACACAGTGACATTTGACACTTCTCACAGACTACCACAGGACTTTTCGATCACTTTTTTCATCACCACAAATGGTGATGCCACAAATGTGTGATACTCACTGCACATTTGCACTCTGGGGAAACGAAAATAAAATTAGCACACTCGCACTCACTTTCGTTTACATAACAACCGAGGCAGACAGGCACAGACACAGAAGCACAACGAAGAAGACGGCACACTGCCAGACAACTAGAGAAAGTAGTAAAAGACGCAGTGCTGGTAGTGCTGGTAATGGTTAAACTCGGCAGTTAGCGTGAAAGATGAAAGTGGCACTACTGCATCTGCAGCAGCAGCCACAAAGGTGTACTTAAATATCAGAGAAAGTATCTGAGGTACTAGGAGAGCAGGAGGCCAGTGGAGCTAGAGTTAACTTAATTTAATTTGATGGAGTCTCTGGGATACGGAGTAGAATAAGAATGTGAAGGAAAGAACTGACTTGAGGTTCTGTTGTAGTCGTTGCCGTGAGAATTGAACCGCAGCAACAGAATTGGCGGGAATCGACCAAACCGGACGATGCTAATGCGCTAACGTTTTACAATTTTTTCGTTTGCTTGAGAATGAGAGAATAAAAGATTGCCTGACAAGGAAAAAAAGTCTCTTCATCAGACTTTGAATCCAATCTCTAAAGCTTTTTGTCTGTCAAAGTGAGCATCAACGGTAGTGCACTGCTGCTGCTGGTGCTGCAAATGCAAAGTGCTTTAGCCAGGCTGCTGCCGCAGCGCTGCTTTAACGAAGCAATTGCAATGGACACAAGCAATTTTTTTACTTGACGTTGTGCTTAATAAATGCAAACGGAACTTGCCAAGTTCAAGTGCTGCTGCTGCTGCTAATGCTCCTTACAAAACTACTGCAAAAGAGATGCAGTTTTTTAAACTAGTGTCATTAATTCTAGCTGATGTAAGTTGGCGCTCATAAATCACCAGAACTTTTCAACTTCTAAAGTTGCTTGTCACTAGAGGACTTGCCAGCTTAGTCTACACCAGTTTTCTGTCTAATAGCAAATGCAAACACAGTTTTGGCAGCGGCAACAACAGCAGCAATTGCAGGATTGCCCCAATTTGACACAGTTTGAGTTTGGCATTGGCTGCAGCACTTGTTGCAGAATTCAGCCAGAGTGCAACTGCCATTCATTTCCGCAATTCAATCAGCAGTTGTTTGTTTTTCTTCTTTCTCAACATTTCCTCAAAACAAAGTTGGTACTTGACACTTTCAACCGAGAAGCAGGCATTAATTGGCAGGCAATCGACACCAACTTCTGTTCTTATTTCCGCTTCGAATCATCAGTGCGCACAGTGCAGCACTTGTTTGAATCTCTCTCTCCCTTCTATTTTTTTTTCTCATTAGCCAAAGCACAGTAGCGGCAAGTACCACAAAGTACAAAGGGAGAAAAGGGGGCAAATCACGAGAATTGGTGCTATCATCTTTCAGGCTGCAGCCTGCTGCCTGCACTAAAAACAAGTGCTACCAAAGTGTCAATCGAATTATAGCACTTTGGTGCTTCTCCTCTTTCTTTTTTCTAACGGTTCTAATGACTTGGACATTTTGCTTAACTCGGCTAGCTAATCAACAAATGAGTTTGCTGGTCCACAGTTCACACTGTAAACACAGAAGAATCAAACAAGAAATCAATCAATCGGCACTGCTTTTGAGCAGACGGAAATGAGTGCGCAAAAGTCTGAAGTAGTAGTGAGTGGCAAAAGTGAACACACACACATTTACACTGGGACACAAGCAAACTCAGTGTCCAATTCAGTGTTCAGTTCAGTTCCCCGGAGTTTATAACAGTAGTGGCCAGTGTTTTCTTTCTTCTTTTTTGACTGTCTGCAGAAGAAGCCGGGTCAGCCTTTTTCCGAGAAGTAACAGTCAGCAGTCATAGCTTCAGCTTTCACTCTGCTTCCGACGACCACGACTTCTGTCGACTGTTCACCTTTGGTCAGCAACAACAGCAGCAACAACGGTCCCTAGCCCTAACAGCAGACCAACACACCGAAAGATCACACATTGGACATCTGTCCAGCTGTTGCTGTTGCTGCTGCCCAAACTGCAGACGTCAGCAGGCGAACTGAAGGCAGCAGAAAACATCTGCTCAGTTGTTGCTTACTGCTCCCCAGCTACTTCTTTCCTACTTCTACTTCTTCTTTTTCTCGATTCTAAAGAAAGCAGCAGCAGTCTGCACTCTTTACCACCACCTCTCATTTCCTCTCCTACTTTACTCGGCACTTGTGTGATCCTGCAACTCGGAACAGCAAAAGGTCAAGTAACAGACGACCAGTGCTGCTGCTGCTGCTGACCATTGGCCTACTACTACGACTTTTTGTGAGCTTTTTAATGTACCGCAAAATGGTCAATGTGTGAGTGAAGCCTAGTTCAATCAACAGTAAAGACTGTCTAGATTGAGAAAAAAGGTCTTTCTATTGGTCTCTATGGGTCACTAATAAAAAAGAGGGAAAGAAAGGAAAGAGGCTCCTCGATTGCGTAAAATGCAGTTTAGTTGCTGCTGCTGCTGCTGAAATTAGGCAAGTGCAGTAACTGGTAATTTGAAACTCTTCTGCAGAGAAGAGCCGACAATGACGAGCTGAGCTGAGGCGCTGATTTATTGAAATGGACAACTGAGCAGTTTGCTGCCACTGTTACTGCTGGTCACTTACGCAGCTGAACGGCTAAAAAACTGCTGCTGCTATAAAAAGGTCAAAAACTGTTAATCTCGTAACTCAGAATTTGTCACACTTTTACCCGGGGAGGTTGTTAGCTGATTTTCAAGCAGAGAGTTAAATCGGCGGCGGCGGCGATTAAAGGTGCTAATAAAAATAAAAACCGAAGCACCACTGCCTGTTTTTTGTTATTATTTTTGTTGTTTGCAAATCAGGTATCGTAAGTGTAAGAACAAGTTTCTGTCAGGCTGACAGGCAGATCATCGACTTTTGTCAGAAGTGTGTTTGCAATTGCTTCTTGTGCAACACAGAATCAGCAAAAGAAGAAGAAGCAGGACAGTGAGCACTGTGCGCCACTGTAGCCAATTGCAATTTGATGCACCTTTTTGGCCTTTTAATGATAGTTTAGCTTAGCTAACACCAAAAGATGTATTATAAGCAGAAAAATCATACAGGTGGTGGTGGTGGGTGAGATTGAAGCCGGTTTATATGAAGCAAAAAAAAAGAATTAAAAAGAAAAAAAAGTTATCGGTCAGCCGACCCAAGTCACTCAAATCAGTCAGTGAGCGAATGTGCTTATGTAAAAAGTTCACTCTAGTTCAGTGGACAGTTTTTTTAGCCAAAAACTTTTTGGCTGACACATCATTACCATCATCATAAGCTTATCGTCTAGCCAGCAGATTTAGTAAGCAATAAAAAGCAGCATTTAAAAGAAGCTAGAGAAGTGCTGCACCCAAAGCTTAAGCACTCTGGGTAATTAGCCGTTGGCGGATAATCTGCTTTCAGCATATGGTCCCAGCTAGCTTTTCAGCTTTTCACAACTTCACACACACACTAGCACTCATTTCCGCTGGCAGTAAGACCCAGTGTTTCAATTACGTGGTCATTTTGGAGCAGCAGCAGCAGCAGCAAGAAAAAAGTACTGCTCATCTCGAGAGCAATCTGTTTTGGCAACTTTTTGCTGCTGGTCCGCCCACGAATACTAGAGACAAACACGAGCACCAGCTGACCTCCAAGATCTAAATTTGGACTGTCTGCTGCAGTTTTGGGCCGTAAATGTCAGCGCTCTAGTTTGCTAGTTTTTGCTGTTGTTCTGCTGCGCTTTCCGGTGCTTCTTTTGCCGCTTAGCTTCTGTTCGTCCCTATCTTCACTGTCTGATCACCACCACCAAAAAGACGACACTTGAAAACAGCAGACAACTCAGCTCACACGTGCTCAGCGGACCATTTCCTCTTTGGCCTCTGACCGCGCTCTCTCAACTTTGCTCTCATTCATTCTCATTCATTCTCATTCATTGTCTGTCGTTTTTCCCGTCGTCCACTACTACTACTACTACCACTCATCATCATCATCGTCGGTCCTTGTCTCCTGTTCTCGCTCTCTCTCTCTCTCTTTCAAAACAAAGCCAATTAATTGGCCTAGCAGAGTGTGCGGCTGCAGCGGCGGAGGTAATAATGACCGGAGAGGCAGCAGCTTTTACCCCGAGAAGTGGTGCAGAAACAAGTAAAGTAAGGTAAAGTGAAGTGAAATACGAGGGGAAAGGAAGCTACTACTGCCCAGTGTGACTAGGCAGCCCTAGCAAAATAGAATGAGAATGAGAATAGTGATTGGCGGCCACGAGTTTCCCCTTCAAAAGAAGGAGCCGATGTGCATCCACGCGAAACCCAAAATAGTGCTGCTCGTGATTGCCACCGCTTCTTTTTCTGCTGCTAAAAAGATGAGCACAGAATCAAGAAAAAGAGTGGGAAACAAAAAGAAAATGAGATCAAGAGGGAGAGCGATGAAGCAGAGATAGCCAACGAGAAAGAAATCAAGAACATTATGTGGCTTGCAAGAGCTTTCGAGTCGGCAGTGCTCTGAGAAAGTGAAATCAAAGTGCACCGAACAACTGCAACCACCATTGAGAAAGGTTAAACTGAGACGAAGACAATGACCACTGATTGACAGACGACAGAGTTTGAGGAGAGAGGAAAGGACCGGTATGAGAGGCACCCGTAAGCTTTTCTTTCGCTTGCACCGAGGAAGTTGTTGTTGTCAGTGTGAGTGTCGGTGAAAGTTAAAGCTCATCACTGATATTTCTGCTTCATCTCGTCTGGAAAGACTGTTCTTGGGGCCTCTTTTTCTGGTTTGCAAATTGCTGGTCAAAAGGCTGCAAAAGGGGAGAACTTTAAAAGGCAGTGAGCACGATTAAAAGAGGGAAAGGGGCGCCTGGCAACAACTTTGGCAGCAGACAGAAGAGCATTGAACTGAAGACAAAAGAAAGATCTTGGGGCCTCTTTTTTTGGTGATTGGAAAGTTGATGATGAAGATGTAGCAGCAGACAGCAAACCTTATCTTAGTGAAAACACACAGTCAAAACAGTGTTTCACCCTTTTTCACCTTCTTTCTTTTTTGATAGTTCCAATTGATGGTTACCCTTTTCGTTTGCAGTCAAGCACCGGAACACAATTAATTGCCACCTGTTGCTGCTTCTTTCCAGTTGACAACAATTAATCAGAAAACTGTGACAAGGCAAAAAGTTGTCACCCTTAAAATATTCAATCAATCAAAAAATAATACCAAGTCAGATATTGTTTATGCATATAAATAATTTATTATCCTTATCCATGGACTGCTTATTATCATCATCAGCAAAGAATAAAAATAAGAGAGTTCAAGTGAGAAAGAGAATGGGTTCTGACTAGTGTACAAAGGAGAAAGAGGGAGAGAGTGATCAAACATTCCTGGCTGAAAACGATGTTGCTGTTTTTGTTTCAGGAACCAAATTTTCATTCATAAAAGAGTAGAGAGTGAGTTTGTGTGAGAGAGTAAGGCAAAGAAGGTGAGAGAATAAATTATATAAAGGTGTAAGAATGTTCTGTTATGTACAACCAAAAAGACACAAACAACAGTTTCAATAGCTGGTTAGAGAAGATAGTAGTGCAAGCTATGGAAGATCACGATTTTGAGGAAGGCAAAACTGCTGACTGAACATCTCGATTAGATGATGATGATTATTTTTGTTTTCAGTTCAGAACAAGGTACTGCAGGTAACACGAGAAATAGAAAGAAAGGAAGAAAAAACATCATTATGACAAATAGAGTTAGCAGAACATAGAATCCATAAAAGAAGAGAAAGGGGAGAACGGAACATAGATTTAGATTTAGGACTGTAGTAGTCTATGAAGAAATAGAATGTTTGCCGAATGTGATAGTAATTTTTGTTAGAGACAGATAAGCTTAAACAGCAGCAGAATTTTGGGCAGAATTTTGAAAACGAAGAAGGAGAGGAAGAATATTCAAGAGATGAACCGAAGAGATGATCAATTTTGTGTCTGTGTGTTTAGATTAGCAGTGAACAACTTCTTCAGCTGCTGATGTTGTTTAGCCTGTTCTAGCTCTTTTCAGCCACGCCAAAGCAAACAAAAGCAGCAGCAGTGGTCCTCTCTCTTCATAAGAAAATCAAGGTTCAACGAACGAACGAGCGAATGAACTTGTTTTCCCTGATTTGTTTTGATGGAAGGAGAGAGAGAGAGAGAAAAAACTAGAAGTGATGCTAGCGGATTCTGCTCTGATCGGGCGTGGCACAGGCATCTTTTCAGAAAAAGAGAAAGCTCTCGTTGGATAACTTTTTCATTCTCTGCTCAATCACTTCAAAAGCTGCTGCTGCTGTCTCTTTTCGGCCCCTGATCAAAGGCAACGGCGGCGGCAATTAAACATAGTAACACTTAGGAAAAGAGAAGAAAGGAAAGGAAAATCTCACTGAAAAAAAAGAAGAAGAAAACGATGGAAGATTATTGCAACAAAAGAAGAAGGAGAAGAGGATGCGGGGCAAAACAGCCTAGGATGAGCTGCCATTGCTGCTGCTGCTGCCATTACTGCTGCCGTCATCAGGTCGAGATCGAGGAAAAGAGGAGAAAGATGATGAGGTGGTGGTGCTAGCTGAAACAGCAGTTGAACAGCTCGGAGTTAAAGTGGTGGTGATGGAGGTGACAATAGAGGAGGTGATGGTACTTCTGCTGGTCACCGAGCTTGAGCCAATTGTGGTCAACGAAAGTGCTTCGGTTGAATCAGCTTTACGACTACTGCTCGTACTGCTTTCCACAGTCAACTTTGCTCTCTTCGGCTGAGACGATGAAGTTGAAGAGGAGGACAACGAGGAGGAGGAGGAGGAAATGGAAGTGGCCTTTTGTTCCAGGAGTTTATCACGTGGGCATGAGGAGGAGGAGGAGGAGATCTCGGTGTGAGAGCGTTTTTGCTTGGGAGGAGCAGAAGGACTACTTCTTTTGCCACCACTGCTAACAGCTGTGGCGTACTTTTTCACAGCAAAGTGGTCACCTGAGGAAACAAACAAAAGGAAAAAATAGTTCGATGGTTAAAACATTGTCAAAATTAAAAAGTGCTAATAGAAAAGTGCTAATGGAAATGCGATTAACCAAAAAAACTGATAACAAAAGGGAAAAACAAAAGAAAAGCACTCCGTTTGCAGTGATTACCTTCCTGCGTGCCCTATGCCCTTTTCTGCAGCAACACTGTGACCTTTAACCATTACCATTTGGTACTTTTTAAAGCACCCCAGACAGCAGATGTCTAGCGCGTGCGTGGGTGTGGTGCCCCTCAGTTTAGGGGGAACTCACTATTCGTATTCGGATATGGGCACTCATTCGTGAAGCAAAATCAAATGAGCCTTACATTGCGCAGAGTACTTTTTCCCCTGCCTGGCTGGCCGCGTGTGTCCGCCTGCGGTCTCTCAATTGGGGCTTCAAAAAAGGCAGACTGACTGGTGACTGACTGACACGAGCAAAGGTGGCCAGGCAACAACAGGCAACATTTCCCATAGATGCACACACGCAATGTGAGCGTCTCTCAAAAATCGATCACACGCCCTGTGTGCAACAAAGCAACTCAGCTGAGCTCTCGGCAATGAGGATGCAACAGAAGAGAACTCGGGGAAAAAACGAAAGAGAACCCGGAGGAGAACTGTCGTGAGAAAGTGACTTGGACTTTTACCACAGCAACTACCATCAGAATATGGAATGAAGCAGGAGCAAAAGTTGTGGTCCCAGGGAAAAAAGAAATCAAATTGCGAATTAATTAGAAGGAAGTAGAGTGGAGAACACCTACTCTCGTGTCTGCAATTGTCTGCAATTGCCTGCCTTGATTATCTAATGAGGGAGGCAAAAACACAAGGAAAAGACTAAGACTAAGAATACTAAAACAGACGAAGACCACAGAGAAAAGCTGCCACGAGAGCAGAAATAAGAACTGAAGCAGAAGGAAAAGAGCAGAGGTCATGACCTCAGGGTCGACTCGGCTGTAGTTTTGGCAGCAGCAGCAGAAGTCGTCCTCGTCGACGTAAGAAAAAGAAGAAGAAAAAGAAAGCGAGTCAGTTCGTTCATCTTACGTCCTCTCTTTTCTGCCTTCTGTCACTGACCAGGCTTTCCTCTTCTTCTTTTTCTGCTTATTCTCCCCTTCTCACTCACTTTCAGGTTATGTGTTTGTGTGAGTGTTTGTGTGCACTGTGACTATGAACCTTAACGACTTGCCCAAAGGCAGAAAGTGAGAGAGAGGGGTTAGAGAACTGAGAAGTGACTGGGAACATATGCTTTGCTTTTTCTTTCCACTTTTTTCAGTTCTACTGTGTCCATTTAAAAAGTAGCGAGCAGGAGAAGTCTGCTCGATGATGAAATGCACTAAAGTTCCGTGCAGTAAAAAATGACAAAAAAATGACACATGGGCTATATTTCTCAAAACTAAATCGTTGGGAAAAATCTAAAATGATGATGAGCTCTAAATAGCTGCTCAAAATCTGTTCTATTTCTATTAGCTGACTGACTGACTGATGCTGAGGATGATGATGAATTAGCAAGGAAAAGTAATGAGAGAGAAAGAAAAGTGCACTTACGAATTGCGGGCGCCATTTGTTGCTGTTGCTGTTGTTGTTGGTGGTGACTAGTGCTGGTGCTGGCGGTGGTGCTCTCCTCAGTTATCGCAGAAACGGTTGAGAAAGTAGTAGAAGAAGAGGAAGCACTTTGGAGAGCATCAGTTGAACTGCTGGTGCTGCTGGTAGCAGATCGAGATGATCTTGATGGTTTGGAAGTGGAAGAAATCGAGGCATTTGATGAAGTTGTGCTGGTCGCGCTTCTTTGACCGAAAACTTGCGCCAAAACCAAGGCTGGTGAAGAAGAAGAAGTTGACGGTCGTTCTGAACTGGCTCCAGCCCAAGCAGAAGGTCCCATCACGCCCGTCCTCTCCCACTTCCGGGGATCGGGAGTTCCAGTGACCATGTCGATGCCGTGCTCCTCGCCAAACTGGCTGACCACTTTTTGGATCTCCTGCTCAACGAAGGCCAACGTCTCCTGTGTTCTCTTCTCTGGATCAGGCTGGTCCTGGTTTGGTTCTTCACCAAAGGAGAGCCGTCGGCGAGCGCTGGAAGCAGCTGTACCACTTCGACGACCAACTCTTCCAGAGGGACTCAAAAGTGAAGAGGAGGAGGAGGAGGAACTCATTTGGGACTGTTGTCGACGAGAAGAAGAAGGAGAAGGTGATAAGGGCAAAAACTCCTGAGAAGGTCCTGAGGTGGTCGAGGTGGGCGGCATTGGCGGCAATTGCGGCGATTCAGCATGATTTCCACCGGCCGCCGATGGTGAAGCTGCTGCTGCGGGGACACTAGCACTGGGGCTGCTAGTCGTAGTGTTATCAAAAGACATGACCCGAGATCTACGGTGGTGGTGATCATGGTGGTGGTGGTGGTGGTGATCATAGTGGTGAATAAGATGGAAGTGATCCATTATTAGATTGTTCGAGGGTGAGGATTGGGAAAATCGGGAGGAGGAGGTGGAAAGCCGCTCCACAAAGTCGACAAAGTTTGACGCAAAGACGGGCGGCGGACAGTGCAGGGCGCTCATTTTGAAGCAGGAGGTGAAGGGGAGAACAATTAAAAGTAAAACTAATAGAAAAGTTTCAGCTGAGGAGATCAAGGAGGAAGGAGAAAGTTCCTCGCAACGTTCAGAGAAATGATACGTGGGAGATCAAAAGAGGTGTTCAGCAGCAGAAAAAAAACAAAAAAATTGTCAATGCGCAAATTGTCAATGTTCTAAAACACAGTATTTTCTTCTTCAGTCAACAACTAAGGCACACGGCGGTGAACTGAACGCTGAACACTGAACTGAACAGCACTCGACCAGCTCTAGTCAACGGCAGACGAGTGAATGATCGTGGTCGTCGTCGGTCGGTCGGTCGACGCAGTGAACAAACTGTGAAGTCTGCAAAGACTGAAGACAGAACAGAACAGAAAGCAGAAAGCAGGCACTTTTCGGCGACTGTGAAGCGTTTGCCTTTTGTGTGCTCTCTGACACACAGTGTGCAGCACTAGTTGCGCTGCACTGCACTGCCACCACCACCACGACCACCACGACCACCACGACCACTGCTAGCAGCTCTTCAGGGGGTGATAAGATTTGTCTGCCACCACCACCACCACCACTGAAGACACAGAGTTTATCGTCTCACTAGCACCCACTGGTGTGGGAGATTGGTATTAGGTGAGGATACTGCAGAATCGACCCTCAAGTCTGCTGAAGTGCACTCTGAAATTGGAGTCGGTGAGCATTTGCTAATCTTTATTGTGTAAGTGAAATTGCAAGTTTTGTAGGAAAAAATGCAACAGGTAAAAATTTTAAATTTTTTTTCGTTGACCTCTCGCTGACCTCTAGGTCAAGGTATTGGTGGTGGTGGTCAAAGGATGTGCGTGGTCTAGGGAGTTAAAAACTCGTAATGTATTGGATTTCAATTTTTTTTCTGCACTGTCTTTCAAGAACTGACCAGTTCTAGTGCCGAGTTTTAGCTGTGTCCATCGATCTCGCTTGTGTGTTTTGTTTTGTTTTCACTAGCTAGTGAGCTCACCCTACGTCATCAGCGGCGGCGGTAGTTGGCGCCGTTTAGCTCATCACTACTTTTTTCTTCTTTGCCGCCAATTTGGCGCTGCTCACTCACTCACTCACTCACTCAGTCCTCTTTGAGCAGCCAATTTAGGGAAAACATTGCACCAGTGCCGCCGTACAACTTCGGCTTCTACCGTCGCTGTTGCCGCTGCGTCTTAGCCGCCGCTGCTGCTTTTGATGTGCAGAGAAGGAGACAGAGTGACAAATGCAGAAAGAGAGAACCTTATTTTAACTTTGACATTTGCAGGAACGGGCATCAGTGGACAGCAGCAAAAGGCTGCAATTAATTAACAGAGAAAAAAACTAAAAAGAAAAACTAGTTGCTCAGGTGTGGTGTGTCCTGCGGACTGGAAAACAGCCGCTTGCTGTACAAAAAAAGACAGTTGACAGGACGCTAACACTGTCAGGAGAAAAATGGTGTCAAGACTGCCTTCGTGTCAGAGTGCACTGAAAAAAAAGTTTTTTTGTCTCCAAAAACTGCTGCTTTGATCTCTGACATTGGCTAATTATGTCACGAATCCTGGCTGAATTACCATTTGAAAACTAAAATCGCAACTAAAAATGCCCAGAAGAAAAGAGGAGATAGAAACAAGCAGTTAGTGTTATTGAAAAAAAGTTAAAAACAGAGCACAAAAAGGGGAAATGATGGCAGGAATCAAGGGAAGGTAGGGAAGGGAATAATTTGTAATATTCAAAAAAATAAGTACGTACGAATTGAAAATCCTACGAGCATGCATATCGCCCGCCAGCAAAAGGAATACAGTGCTGATGAAAGCGCAGTGAAGGCTGACAAGAAAGCTGATTCAGACGGATTCCTGCTGCTGCAAAACACAAAGCAAACTGTGAAAAACAGGCTGACTTTCTTTGATGAGCTGATTTTGCAGAAGTGGTAATGGTAATGGTAATGGGGACCGGACTCAAGGTGATCCTGGTTGTCTGGACGCTGAAACAAAAATGATTCAAAAGCAGCAGCAGCAGCTTCTTCAGTACCCTGAAGAGTGGCTAGAGCTCACACTGTGAGGAGGAATAGTCGCAGTGACGACGAGGTTTGAAGTTGAAGCAGCAGCAGCAGCACCTAAACGCACGGCTGAAGACTGGCCACTGAAGACACCGACACACTGACTGACACTGGACAAAAATCACTATGGTGATTATGTGAGTAGTTTTAGAGGCGGTGGTGGTAATGATGGGTAACGTAGAGAGAAAATTAAAAGTAGAAAATGAAGAGTAGAACGTCAAGTTATGAAAGTGCCAATGTTAGGCAGATGAACAGAAGCAGAGCAAAAAAAGCGGCAAATAAATTGGGCGCGCTTACTCTTAAAAGCGCGCTAAGACAAAGACAAAAAAAGTTGCTTCAAATCAGTCAGTTTGATTTCTTGCAGTGCTTCAGAAACTCCAAATCAAAAGTTTCTAATTCTGAGTTAGACTCTGATGAGCGAATGAAAGTAAAAGGTGATAATTTGCTGTTTGATGACAGAGAAAATCAGCTCTCTCCAACTAATTGGACAACAGTCAACAATCTGACTACCACTCTTGGCGACTGACTGTCTGGTTTGCTGGCTTTCTAACTGGCTCCTGACGCGAGTCTGCCACACGAACAAACGATCAATTGATGGTGATGAAGTGAAGAGGAAAAGATGGCACCGGATGCGACTAATTTGTGAAGTTGTGTCGGAGAGTGTGTGTGTGTTTCTAGGAGAGCACTGGAGAGAGGAATGTTGTGCACGAGTAAAAAGCAGACAAACAGACACTGTAATGTACAATGTCTAGTTCAGCAGTAGCAGTGCCACTGAAGCAGAAGCAGATTGTGCAGTAGTCGGTGAAGCAGATGAAGCATCAGCAGCAGTTGCATATGATAATTGCTCGATTGACCTCGGCTGATGCAATTGGCAAGAGAACTGTGGAGTGTAAATTTGCAGACGGTAGATTCGCACTGGGCAAAACGGATCTGGCGCTAAAAAAGTAAGTTTTTTCAGTTCAGAGATTGCCAGTGGTGCTCGATGAGTTGCTGAGGTGAACTGAGGAGGTGCAGAAATGCAGACACCGACGGACTAGCACACTCTCTCACTGCTGAGTTTCACCGACGAACTGACGATGGGAGAGAGAGAGAGCTGAGGGCGACTGGTGCAGTGGTGTGCTGGTGAGAGGACAGAGCGGTGTCTGCTGTAACTTCTGCTTCTGTTTCTGCTGCTGCTGATGATGATGATGCCGACGACGATGCTGGGCGCGACCAAGCTCAGTCAGTAGTTGAGTGAATGAGTCGATGTAACGCAGAAAGATGCAGCACAAAGAGCGCTACAAGTGCACGGGAGCAGACACGCCACTGATCGTTTTTCCCTTTCGAGTCTGATGAAAAGGCTGCTGCTGCTGCTGCTGCTGTTGAAAGGTCGAGGCTAGTAGAGCGTACTCCTTCAACTGGCGCGCGCAAAGAAGACAGTGACACAATTCCTCAATGTAAATTCAATTTTCAGTTTCTGTGCAGTTGAGTGCTGATGGTGATCAGTGCAGCAGTGCACGCTGCAGTGGACACACAATTGAATGCCTGAAAGTGCTGGTGCGACAAATAACAAGAAGCACCCAAAAAAATTAAATGAAGGCAGAAAATGCTCCAGTCGCCCTGCTCACTTCACTCTTGACCAGTTTCTGCTGTGCTTTGTATCATTTAACAGACAAAACTGCCACTTGAAATGAGGGGATTGTAGAAGAGGCAGATAATGGACGATGGTAAATAGCAGCTGACAATAGCACTACTAGTGTCAAAAGAGTAGTGTAGAATAAATAAACAGAGACAGTGACTGGGTAAATAAATATCAGCGATCAGACAGTGGCGATCAGAGCAGAGGTGGTGATGGGCAAATAATGAAAGAGCACCACAGGTACGCACTGCAAACACGGGCACACTAAATTGGCGCCATTTTGGCTGCTGCTACAGTTATTTAGTGCACTGACAGTGATGATGAAATCAACGAAGACAGAATCGAGCAGATCTGAATCGAAGGTACAATAAAAATGGAAATATTCAAAAGTGAGGAAGTAATAAAAATGGATGACAAAGAAGACGAAGGAGGCGGCAGAGACAGAAGCAAAGGAAGCAAAGCACCTCAATGGCGGAGGGGATAAGGTGTAGTGGTGGAGTAGTGTGGCGGTGGACCTCAATGACAGTATTCACTTCTCTGGCACTTCTTCTACTTTTTTGGTACACTAAAGAAGAAGACTACGCGCCACGACTCTTGAAGCACTCTATGCTGTGTGTGTGCTGAAGAAGAAGCATTGGCAGCAACACACCGGTGCCGGCACCATTGCCTGGCGCCGCAAACACAACCGTCGCTGTGGTCGGAGAGTAGAACAGCGTACGGTGGAGTCGGTTTCCTACCTTTGGTGAGTGCTACCAGTTGGCGCCTGGATACTACTACTGCCAGTACTGCTGCCAGTACTGTACCTTTCCCAGTGCTGCTCGCAGGGAAGCTATCCTTTCCCTTTGCTTCAGCTGTTGCTGCTTTGGCTGTGGCTGCTGCTGCTGCCGTCGTACAAGACAGCAGCACTGGGCACTGGTTGCGCTAGCTGGCGTTCTACTCTTCTGCTCTCACCATTTCAAATCCCTTCCTTCGCCGCTGATTGGCTGCCGGCGGCGCGCCAATGAACGCACCGAGGTAGTTCAAACGAGCGAACTAGGCGCTCAGATTGGCTACCCGCGGGCGGCCGTACAATTTGAAGAGAAGGAGAGAACAGATTTGACGGTTGGATTTTCGGCCTCTGTCTGACTGTTTTCGTGTTTGCTGGATACCTTTCTTCCTTCCTTCTTTGCTTTGGCTTGCTTTGGCTTTGGCTTGACGCGTGTACAGCGTGTGTGTTTGTCTTCTACTCTGTGTTGACTGTATGGTATGTTTGGTGAGAAGGAGAGAGAGAGAGAGAGAGAGGTGGAGGTGAAAAGAAGTAGTAGATACAAACAAGATTCAAAAAGTGCATTTTGACCGTTGGAAATTTTAGTCACCAGGGTTGGGCGTCATTTGCCAAGTCAGGCCAGTCCTTTAGCTCCCCCGGACAATCAGCTCAAAACAGTCTCTGACATTAGCTTCCAGTTTGAGTCCACCGATCAAGTGCAATACATGGCAACACAGGCGATGCAAAAATGTTGGTGGTGGTGACAAGTGTGTGATTGCCAAAGTGTGTGTGTTGTTTTTCTTTCCTCCAGATCAAGAGGAGCAGGAGGAGGAGGAAACAAACATCGATTGTGCCAACTGTGCCAACTGCTGCTGCATCGATTGAGGTAGCTGTAAATGAAAGATGTAAAAGATGCTGGCTAATGTACAAGGGAAGTAGATGTCAAGAGGTTTTGGCGGTCAGAGAGAAATAGAAAGAGAGAGGATGTGATTTGATGATTGGAATGAGAAGTAATGAGAAGAGAGATAATAATAAATAGAGTACAGGTGTGAGCAGGTGTGATAAGAGAATGTGAGTGTGATGCGGATTAGGACTTTACATTGCATTACATTGCAGTTGCTAAAAGTGGGGCAATTAAAAACCAGACTGAGTTTGTGTGTTCTAAGAAAAAAAGTACTCTCAGGTGACCTACTATCATCAGCATTCCTTATTTTGTTGTCTGCCGCAGATATGTCAAAAAAAGTATCACCAAATGCTGTTTTTCTAATTTGGGTAAGCAGTGCGAGCATTTACTCGGTGCCTCTCATTTGCGTCTTAACCGATTGAACAGACTGCGGTGACCTTCAAATGTGACCGCCATCACCACCATCACCCTAATCACCACCATCGTCTGGTCTGGTCCTGTCTGTCTGGACAGTGTTGTTCGATGTGTCCCTCTTCTTATTACCACCAGGCGAGACGTCGTCTGCTTCATTCGTTCGCTTGCCACGGGTACACTGCTTGTCACGTAATGCTCTTTCTCATAGCACTACCATTCATCTCTTCCCCTTTCATCCCCACTGCACCAGAGAAAAACCGTTGGAAAACGAAGAAGACGGCGACGATGTTTGACGATCAATTTCGAATTCGTCCTCGACGGCGGCGGCGGCGGCCATTTAAATTTTTCACCAGCCAATCTTCTTCTCTTTTAGTTTGAGTTTGAACTGAGCCCGCTCAGGTGCTCGCTGATTGGCGCGTTTAAAGGCGACTGCTCGTCGCTGATTGGCTGACTAAAGAGAGAGAGCGAGAGAGGGAGCGGGAGCGAGATCGTTGGAAAAAGAGTCGCCGTCGCCGTCTCAGTCGTCGTCGTCGTCGAAGAGAGAAAAATGAGCGAGTGACGTAGTGTGAAGTGCAGTGGAGGCGATGCTTAGGGAGAGGATGCAGGGAAAGAGAAATAGACGGCGACATCGAGAAGAACAAAATTAGTCACTTTGAAGGTAGTGTCAGTTCAGTGCTGCTGCTGCTGCTGATAAGCTACTGATAAGATGGTGGTGATGGTGATGATGCCGATATGTCAAAGGTTATTGTGAAGAGATGGTGACAGGTACCACTCCAGGTTGAGAAAGCTTGGCATTGAAAGCATTGAGGTTGATTCCAAAAAAAACTAAAAGCATTTGAGACACACAAAAATTGTCAATTTTAGGCAATCGACGATAAAAAGGTTTTAATTAAAGATCATCAGAACTTGAGTGAACTTTGATGAATTTGAGTGTTCTCAGGGTGTTTAATTTTTAGGAGTTTGTGAAAAAATGGTTTTGGGTTCTAGTGTTAGTGTGTTGGATACTGCTGATTAAGATGATAATTGTGTCTTTAAAAAGCAAAAATAAAAAGAATCAGCGTTGCTGATGTCCAAATCGAAAATCCAAGAAAACATTTTCGATTTTTAAACTGTTGCACAGTTTTTAGCACTGCCGCCACCTGTTGTCCCCGAATTGCACCATACCCTTTTCAGCCACAGTTGAACAGTTGTTCCCTTTCGGGTGGCTGTCCTCTTTCTTCTTCAGCAGCAGCTGTTGGAGTTGTTTGATCAAAGAGGAAAATAGGCACGTGCCGCTTTTAGTGCAGGATTGTCCCGGCATTGCATCACCACCACCACCGCCACTCCCATCATCACCATCACCATCATCACCCTCAAGAGCGTCATCACCCCTCGAGGATCCTCCTTCTTCGCCTGAAGATCTCTCTTTTAATCCTCTTGGTGCAACGTTGTTGTTGTCCTCCACGTTGACACTCTTGGTCTCGCATTTCGAATCATCATCATCATCAGCAACAGCTCAAGAAGAAGAAGAAGAAGAAGATGGTGATGATCCCCGCGAACGACGACTTCCAGGCGGTGATCTTCGCCGGCGGCAAGGGCAGCCGAATGAGCCAGCTGCTGGGCGGCCGGCCCAAGTGCCTCCTGCCCATCGCCAACAAGCCGATGATCGCCTATCCGCTGGAGCTGCTGGTCAGGTCGGAGATAAAGGGTAAGAATGTGAGGAGTTTTGGTGATCATCTTTTAGAACTCAAAATCTAAATCTAATCCTTAATTCTCCATTTAGAAACCTTCATCATCGTCCTCGACAACGAGGAGGAGGCAATTCGAAATGCCGTCAACAAGCTCGGTCTGGTGGGCGAGAAGCTGACGGTCACCTACGTCCCACTCTCTCACAACAGCGACTGTGCCACGGCGGAGGCTCTGCGGACGCTAGGCGACAAGATTGAGGTAGTTTTTGGTGATAATTATCACCATCATCATTGTTAACCTTATTTTTAATCCTCTCATTAATTTCGATTTTAGAAAAACATCCTCATCCTCTCCTGCGACACGGTGACCGACCTCACCTCGCTGGCCGCCTTCATCCGCCTCTTCCGCCTGGAAATGCCCACCTTCTGCTGCATCCTCTCTCGCTTTCCCTCCGAGAAGGAGAATCAGATTCCGGCGAAGAAGCTGCACGACACCAAAGGTAACAACAAACTCTTGGGTGAAGAGCATTTTAGAACTCAAACTAAACACTTGTTTACATGTTTTCAGAGTACGACATCATCGGCCTCGACGCCAAAAATCCCCAGCGACTGGTCTTTTTCGAACCGGACAGCGAGTTTGGCGGCAGCGACTCGGCGGTGCCGCTGAAGAAGGGCAGCCTACTTCGGCAGTGTCCTCATTTTACGCTGACCACGAAGCTCCAAGACGGGCACATCTACCTCCTCGACCGCTCCATCCTCAAGTACCTATGCGCTAGAGAGTAAAACTTTCAAAATTTTATTAGAAACTCCTAAAACTAACCACCGTTTTCTCCATCAGAAACATCAAATCACTGAAGGCCGACCTGGTGCCCTCCATCGTGCGCAAGCAGTTTCGCCGGCAGAAACACTGGCCCAGCAAGAAGACCGGCGCCCACCCAGCTACAGCTAACCTCGGCGACCACGGCCTCGAGGACTCGGTGGTCGTCGAGGATCATCAGGCGATCAATCAGTCTCCTTCGGATCAAGGATTCAATCCGGCGGCAATGACCACCTCGAAGGCCACCACCACCACCTCCGGCCACGTGAAGCACTTTGCGGAGTACCTCGAGAAGCGGCCCATGTACGCGCTGATTGACCAGCTCGACGCCGGGGACCTCGACTCGGCGGAGCCCCCTCCTCAAACCTACCCAAACAGCGCCGTCAAGTGCTGCGCTCTGACGGTCGGGCCCGAGGATTCTCCTGAATCCTCCGCCTCTTCAGACTGCAAGGCCAGCTACCTGCTGCGCGCCAACACCTGGGTCCGCTACTGCGAGGCGAACCGCCTGGTGCTGGCCA
>JAALOO010000961.1_pt1 | contig 22552 bp, 17 predicted proteins | sample 7257641 | NCBI WGS metagenome assembly JAALOO01 (sample SAMN14085613, study PRJNA598686) | mite metagenome | biome: ENVO:01001000; feature: ENVO:01001002; material: ENVO:01001226; isolation source: single female mite from University of Michigan culture on fish food culture... ...
AGAGAGAGAGAGAGAGAGAGAGAGAGAGAGAGAGAGAGAGAAAGAGAGAGAGACCCCTCGGCGGCAACGGCCACCGACTCTCACTGTGGTGGATAGAAAGCTGCCTTGGCACTGTAAATGTGTTCACCAGCATCGGCAACAACAGCAGCAGCCAGAAAGTGCACTGTATGCCCTCAGCAAGGCCAGCACAAATGGCATCAACATCAGCATTAGCTAATCGCTAATTGCTACGACCAGTGCCTCCATAGCAACCGTAGCAGCAAATTAGAGCAGATGAAGTGCAGTAGCTGCAAACGCATCACCGCTGTAATGACATGTTTTGAATGGAGCCATTCGGAAGAGAGCGGTTTGTTTAGAGCTCGTCAAGACAAACAAAGGCAAACTGCAACTGTGCATGTGTGTATGTTGCAGAAAAAGCAGGAAAGAAAAAAGATAAAAATGAAATGAAGAAACTGACAGTGTGAGCTGAGAATAAATTGGCACTGAATTGGCAACTTTCGACGACGGCAGCGCTCGCCCAAAGCTGCCATCGAAGCTGAGCTCCAATTGAAATTAATGATGACAGTCTTGTCCGAGGAAGAAAGTTGGACTCTAGCTGGTCGAGGCACAGGGCAGCAGCATCCTACACATGACGCCTGAACACGGAGTCTGATTTCGTGGCGTAAAGACTGGTTTGCCGACAGTGTTCAGCACGGCAAAGTGCGAATGAGAAAGAGAGAGATATACAGCGAGGCAGCAGCAGCCCTCACCAGGCCGCACCAAGGCTTCACACGCCAGGAATTTGATTTTAATTGGCAAACTGGCAACAACAGCAGCAGCGGTGCAATGGCAGTAGAGAAGAGGAGTTCAGTGCAACTTCAACCAAGTACTTTGTTCAGCATCGTCTTCTTATTAATTATAAGTCCAATCTAACTCTAATCTAATTATCTTTTCCTTCTCCAGAAAGTTGAAGGAAAACAAGTAAAGACGCGCAGTGTGTAGTGCTCAGCAAGTGAAGTGAGGGGAAGTGAGCGTGCTGATGCACACATATCTGGGCAGTGATTACCAGCGTTGATCGTGGCACTGGTTCACTGCAGTGCTGATAATTACCACTGAAGATGACTGGCAGTGGCAAGGCGGTGTGAGTTTGTGTGCCTCTATGTGTTCTTTTCCTATTGATGTCGATAGGGTATGCTGCCGGTCTGGTTGGCTGGCTGCGTGTTGAAATGCCTAATGGCTGGTGGGATTGCCATTAGCAGGCTCACTCTTTTCTCCCAGTGCCAGCGAGTGAGTTAGTGAGTGAGTGTCTGTGTATGTTGCCCCTTCGCCTGGTGTGCTCCTTCATGGCAAATATTTGCAGCGGAAAGCAGCAGCATCAAACACACAAATCCGAATTAACATTTTCACTCTAATCCTGAAGGCTTAGAAAAAAACTTGATTAATAACGATAATGACGATAATGATTATGATGGCCGCCACTGCAACGAGGCTGAGCACACAGTGAGTGCACACTGACAGGCTATAGGCACTTGGCTCGACTAGGCTGGCAGCCACAGACGAAGAGTTGATGAACGGAGCCCATGGAGAAGGAATGGAGAAATGGAATGAAGGAATGGAGCACACGCTGCTAGAGAACATTCGCCTTCCTTCTCTCTCTTCTTGGCCTAAAGTTAAGAGACTGATGGAGACATAGAAAATACTAGCTATGCCTGGCGTGCTGTGGGCTGCGATGGTAGGCCTTGGCCATCAGCAACACCATCATCATCATCCGCAGCACTAGGCAATAGGCAAGAGCAGCGAGCCAGTAAATGAAGAAAGACACGAGCAAAGACAAAGGGAGAGTTCGGCAATTAATGGCTCTAGCGGCAATAATTATCATTTGTCATTAATAAGTGTGGGTACAATTAAAAGCTACATTCGACTGGGCACTGCGCCAAATTAGCGATCCCACAGCCTTTCACTGGGGGTACAGCTCCGCATTGACCAGCGGCCGTAGAGCTGGTAGTGCTTGCCGAGAGTCAAGCCTTAGATGTCTCTTTCTCAGCTACCAAACAAGGCGAAGCTGTGAAGGGAAAGCTCACGCCATCAGATTGCTCGAGTGTTTGCGCCTGATGCAATACGCTCTCACACATCACATCACATGCATGGAAAGGTTGCAGGAGACAGTGTGTTCCGATTTAAATTTGCACTCCACTTTAGTGTGTAAGCTGTGCAACAACGACGACAGCAGCAGACACTGCTGATGAGGAGGAATTGGAATAATCAGCTCTCGGTAATGACCACGAGGCGAAGTGGGCACTGCGATAATCGACTGAGACTCCTTGGCTTATCATTAGTGCCATCACTAGTCGACTCTAACTAATGCTCCAATAGATAATTACTCTCATTCCTCGTCGACAGATAGAGAGAATGCTGGCGAGAACCGGTTAATGCTAGCACGAGCATTCGCTTTACTAGCCAACAGCACTATACGATGACGCCTTCTGCCAATTGGCTCAAATGGCAAAAATGATACCAAAGAAAATAAGAGAAAGAATCGTCATCATCAGATGAACAGCACACTGAATGTGTCTTTTGTCATTACAGTGCACAAAAAACAATTGTGATCAATTAATTGAATGCACACCATCTTCAAAGAAAATATCACTAACTTTCCAAGTACAAACAAACAAAAGAAGTCTACTTACTTAATGGTTTTTTGTGTCCGGAAAGGTTCTGTGATTTCAGTGAAAGTACGCTGAATGATGTCAATGTAGTTAGGATTTGTGCTTCATTTTTTCTTGCACGATGAGAAGAAAGATAACACTTGAGGTAGATCTAATAAACACAAAACAAGCGGTTCATAAACACAATTTCAACTGAAAGCTGATCTGAAGCACTATGACGCTGAACACATTTGTCTGGCAAATGAAACTCAGAAAAGTCTAGTGGAGATGCGATGATCACCTGATGGCAATGACAACAACTGATAATCAGCGGTAAATAGGTGAGGGCATGAAGAGCGGCACTGTGAAACCAGAGAAGGAAGATTGTGACCAGAATGAGCGACGAGAGAGTACGGCGACAAACGGAGCGCTGGTTTGTTTTTGTTTGCCTGAGCCGAATCTTTTGCTTCAGCACAGGCGACGGCGACGATGTGCGGGCGAATGAGATGCTGGTGCCATGTGTGTATGTGTTCGGGCTGGCTGCTCTCTCCTTCCCACTCTGTGCGATGAGACCGGCGGCAGCAGTACTACAAGATGCTGCTGTGGCGTCTTGTAGCACTGACGCTGGTGTCACACAGTACAGTTCGCAGTGTCAGGCCACTCTCTGCCGCTCTTTCGCTCTGGCTGAAGCGGACAGAGGTGGGACTGTGCGCCTGAGCACAGTGCTTCTCCCAGTACTGCCCCTCGCCCTCAGCACAGCGGCAGCCATTGAACAGCAGCCATTGAAGTTGCTGGCAAGCAGCCTTCTGCAGCCTGCTTCACTGCCGCCGCCGTCGATGGAAGCACCGCTGAGCCAAGCGAATCGAGCTTGGTGCGTCGAAGAAGAAGAAGAAGTAAGAAGAGAAGATCGTGCCACAGTGTGCTGTTCGGACTGCAGAATGAAACTGAACGAAGAGTGGTGTTAGTTGTGTCTGAGAGCATGTGTGTGTGAGTGTGCCTCCTTCAACGTTCGACGTACACGGCGTATAAATATTTATACAAGCACACAGCCTGGTAGAACACTGTGGGAGAGTGCAGCACTCTTTCTCATTTGCTGGGTGCACTATCTTGAACCAGAGACAGCAGCAGCAGCAGCACCGCATCGATCGCCTCGGTCTGCCTGAAGCAGTGCAGCAGCAGCAGCATCAGCACACGGTGTCAAGACTGCGACCCAAGATGGATAGGTTTGAGCGTGCGGCCGAGGAATCATTGTGTGCTCCCACTGCTGCTGCTGGTCGGTGTTCTGAGACTCGGCTAATTATATCGAATCGAGTCAGGCGAAATTGCCATCACCGAGCACTCTTACCATTTCCATCTCCCCTGCTCCTTCTCGGACCAGCGGCATCAGCAGCAGCAGCAGCACTACTACTACGACCACCATTCCGCCCGTTTGCCTGTCCAAATGTTGCCTTTTCTGGCGCTTTTGTAGTTGCTGTTGCCTCAGTTGCCATTGTTCGAACCCAAGTGAGTTCAGGCGGTTTCACGGCTTCAGTCTGCACATCCTCGCAAACATCGAGAACTACAAAAGGCGTGCGCGTGAACAGGTCGTCTCAAGTTTCTAAGTTGGTAATTGATTAATTGCCCCTTCTGAAGAACTGCTGTTGTTGCCTTTTTCTACCTCTTCTACTCAAATGAGAATGAAGCAATTGAAGAAGGCAGCGCTAAACGACAGTCTTTGTCATCTAGGCAACACTGCAATTATCAAAGCAACGTCCATTTAGTGCCATTAGGGAGCACACAAGAATAGTGATGCCGTGCACTAAAACAATGCCATTTGCTGAGCCATCGCTCAGCCTGTTTTGCAAACAAGCAAGTCAACTCTCAAGGCACACAGCCAACTTTCATAAAAGAATCATCAGTCAGAAAGATTCTTTAGCAACAGAGAACAACTCTCTGGGCACAGAGAGAATGAGCACGGACTCGCCATTTGCATCGATCTTCACTCGGCGGCAAGATAAATGATGATGTCATTGAGAAAAAGAGAAAAAACTACATCAGCGGCAGAAGACAAGTTTACTTTGTCGGGCAAGCGATTATTAATACTAATACACGTTTGCCTCAACGATTCGATCGGTGAATGGAAGAATAGTGCACATTTTGGAGCGCTGGCAATTCGCCAGCTAAAGAAGAAATAGAAAATGGGAAAGCACAGCTGAAGAAAATAGAAGTGCTGCCGCTGCCCGAATTGCTAGTGTGCGCTCGTTTGTGCAAATCGGCATTAGAGTGCTGCTGCGGGTAGAGTTATGGCCACATCGATCAGTTCCGGCGATCACAGCACTTTTCAAGCTTAAAGCCTTGAACTAGCTAGCGTGCGTCTCGTCAGGCGCAATTCGGCATTCAATTATGCATGACTAGGATACAGTGTGTGCCTGATGAAACAAAACATTGATAAAACAAGAAAACGACCACGACTTTTTCCTATTTCGGCTACGATAGAAGTCTTCAGCAACAACGGCAACAGAAGTGAGTGGACATTGTGTTCAATTTGGTGACTTATTAGGGAAAGGTGACACTGATCAGGCCGGACTGAAAGTAGATGAAAGCGGGCGAGTGCACGTGTAATTTCGATGAACTTCCCCTGATTCAGTGGTGCAGGCGCTTGGCGGATGACGAGCAACAACCGACAGAGTAAGGGAAACAAAGCACAGATGCAGGCACACACAGACAGCACAGACGGCACTTCTCTCTCTCTTTCTCTGTTCGAGTCGCACACAGTTTTCCTCGAAAGACCGACCGTCTATATAACCGGCAGATCAAGTCAGACAGTCGCCTTTGTTCACGACCCTCCCATTTGCTCTATTTACAAAGTGCAAGTATTTTTTGCTCTAACCGTCAAAACTTTGAGTTGCATTTAGGCAAAAACAAATACGTGGTAAACAAATACGTGCTTGCATCAATTAAACAAACAACCTATTTCCCGGCTACTGTGCTGCTGATTAGTCGTAAAAGAATTAAGCATATTGTTTACAAGTTTCAGGGAAATGAGATTGAATCGTAAAGAAAGTTAGTGATCGTAAAACGATCAAAGTTGCAAAGGAAAGTACTTTGTAGCAGAGATAACTTGGCCTATTGACCACTTAAAAGTTCAGTAGGGGAGAAGGTACTTTTACGGCAGTAAACAAACAATAAAGTGAAAAGTCGTAAAACTCACAAAACAATCTGTGCTAATGCGATCTTGGTCGACACACTTTAAGGTAGATATCAACTGTTCATTGTTCTCTATTTACCATCTTCAGACCTGTTTGGTGTGGTGAAACTTGAAGAGGCGGTGAAGATGAATGGTCGACAAGCGATGTTGCGGACGGTGATGATGATGATCATCATTCCACTGGCAGTAAAAGTCAGTCGCTATCACCCGGCGCTACTCATGACATCTGTGAATACGGCTTTGTAACCGGTGACCAGTCTCAAAATGGCCAACTCCACTGAAATGTGCTCCATCTGTGATGGCAGATTCAAAGCATTTTCAGGGTGAGCAGCTCAACTTAGAACTCGGAAGCGACACCGTTTGACTAATCTTTCAAACTCAAATCTACACAAAGTCTGCCCAAACAGCATCACTTTTAATAAACAACATCACAAAGCAATAGTGCTGAGGAAAACTCTTCAACAAACACATGGTTTGAGTTTGAAAATGATTTTATTATTGAATCAAATAGGGAGCTTTCTAACAATAAGTGAAGTTGGTATGAATGAGTGGCACAATAAAAGTGTTGCTGAAGATATAGCTGGAACGACAGTACCAATCACCAGAGTCATTCTGGTAAATTTGCACTGTGACCGGTGTGCGTTACTGTGGCATGCATCTTTGCATTTTGGGCAAGTTCAGTGGTTCGATCGCTTTAGTTAGATTTATTCACTTTACAATGAGCGAGCCTTACATGAGATGAATGATCATGAATGAGATAGAATTCCAATATGACAGGTATGGTAGGAAAAAGAAAAGGGAGAGAGACAACTTAAAGTTTGCATCACTAAGATCAAATGTACAGTGTAACATGGTCACAACAAAACGAGACAAGTAATATAAATACGTGAAAAGAAGGAGAATCACTACAGAAGAAAAAAAATTAAATCTCTCAGAAGGTCAAAGCAAAGCAAATCAAAAGTTGAACTGAGTGGTTGGCGACTCGGAGACTGTTTTCATGTAAATGTGTCTGTGACCGAGTCGTACTGTACGTGTCTGCAGGAGTAGGAGATAAGTGGGAGGAGAAGAGTTGAAGTTGAGAAAGAGAGGTGGTGACGGTGAATGCACTTGCCTGCACTGGGGACACCGGGCGGCGGCAGAGAGCCACGCCCGGTGAGCACCAGGTCAGTTCAGCTGTAGCAGTTATGGGCAATATACAATGGATTATGGTGGAAATGCTCTACGTGGTAATGCATGTCATGGTAGGGGTGGGTGTGTCTCGGTGAAGGTGCTGATTATGATGTGGTAGTGTGTAGTGTAGGTGTGATCAAACGACATGAAGTAGTGAGAAAGGAAAAGAAGAGAAGAGAAGATCGTAATAAATAAACGCTCGGGCGCAAGCTATGACTACAGCAAGGTGTGATGGTGTGCAGCAGTGATGCTGGCGCACTACCATGGGTATAAATAATCAATAATCAATAATAATACAGAGAGAGGTGTTTGAAGCATCAAAGAATGACGTAGTGCAGACGAAGGGAAGGAGATGCGTCTGGCGTTGATCGCCGGTCGTCGTGTCATCCTCCCTCACTGTCTGTCTGTTTGTCTGTTTGTGAGTGAATGTGTGTCTGGTGCCACCACAACCAGATGGTCTACTGCTGCTGCTTGAAAGAGCACAAAAGGGGATGCGGATGATGGTGCAATGCCGATTAAGTAAGACAGCTAGTAGTAGTGGATAGGTAGGTAGAAAGGTAGAGAGGAGACCAGAGTTAGTAGAACGATTCGTTTGAGGTGGTGGTGGCAGGTGAAAGAGGATGTGTCCGCAAAGAGGAAACAACGGCGACAACAATTTACTCTCAACGCTTTGTCAAGCGAGTGACTTAAAGACAAAGCAGTCTGAGACTGCTAGGCCTTGTGCCCGACAGCGTGCAGAGCAAAGATGTGTGCCAGTTATTGCCAACTTCCAATGACAGTCCTCGACACAAGCCAGTGTACATTGCAAGTCAATGGTGGTGTTACACAAAAGGAGATACAGGGAAAGAGAGATAGATAGATAGAGGTTTTGATGAAGATATTGCAATTGGGTTACATTTGGTGGGTGGCGGCTAACCGGGAGATGCGACGTGCGAGAGATTGCAGGAGATTGCTGAACAGTGTCAATGCACAGGATCAGTTGTACAGTTCGGGTGGGCATTACGCCTTTGTTTCACTGTGCAAGTGGTGCAGGTGGTGGTCGAGAGGACCGAGCATCTGAGGTAACTGCGGCGGAATGACACTTTGCATCTTGTGCTCCTTCTTCCACTTCATCCTCCGGTTCTGGAACCAGATCTTAATTTGCCTCTCACTCAAACAGAGGGAGTGGGCAATTTCGATTCGACGTCTTCGAGTCAGGTAGCGATTGAAGTGGAACTCTTTCTCCAGCTCCAGTGTCTGATATCGAGTGTAGGACGTACGTTGTCGTTTGGTTTCGCCCATCGAGTTGACGCCATCTACAAAAAAGGGAAAACACAGAAAAACAGACAGATTAGAAAGGGCTGTTGATCGCGCCAAGCTACTCATTCGCTCATTAACTCTGCACAGGTGCTGCCTTTCATTTCTTTTCCTTTTCACTAATGTTGTGCAAACGCTTTCAATTGGCAGTGATTGAAGTGCCGTCAATGGTGTCTTTCAGGCGAAAAGAAAAAATGTCATGTGATCCATTCAGGCGAGCGCACACTACCTGAAGCTGCACACTTTTGGAAACAGTAATTTTTTCGCTTAAATTGGCGCCAGTCAATTGTTTGTGATTATAGGTGCCAGCAGCAATGGCAGCAGCATCAGTGCATCGACACCATTGTGTTTGCCCAACAGAACACACCACCAGTCCGGACCAAGAGGCCGTTATCATGCTCTCCCTGTCTAGGTCGCACTACCTGTACTACTGCTCCAGCGGAAAATACAAGACAGAGAAAGGCAGTTGGGTCGTCCGGCAGTACTACGCTGCTGATGGGTGCGATGTCGCCTGTCATCCGAAAATAGCAAGTATGCAACGTATGTCGGCGTCGGCTGGCCTCGGCACGTTGTCGCACTGCAGAAGCGGCAGCAGCAGCAGCAACTCCTGCTCTTTGACAAGCAGACTAGACGCTGCACGGCGGCAGAGTGTGTCTGAGTTAGGCTGACTGGATGAAGCTAAGCGAAATGCAAAATTGACAGCAGATTCTAGGGAAGGCAGCCTATGCCTGCCTGCCTTCCACCACTGCACTCGGCACTGTTGGCAGTAGTCTCCTGCTTCAACGGCATCACCATCAGCAGCAGCAGCACTCAACGTGAAGCCCTCGCCAGTGGAAATGTGTAAAAATACAAGCTCACAATGAGACAAACAGAGGGCAGCGAAATAGAATGAAAGAAATTTGTACGTCAAAAGTCAAGAATGAATTATGGCACTGCCAATTGGGAGAATGGCATATCAAAGATGAGATGCTGCTGATGATGAAGTGAATAACGAAATGGCGAAATAGCAAAAATGCGAGAAAACCAACACAGTAAGAGGGAAAAGAAAAAGGGAGAGGGAGAGGGAGAGGGAGAGGGAGAGAAAGAAAGAAAGACACAGAGTGAGACTGACTGCTTCGTTCAGTGCCACTTCCAGTGGCAGTGTCGGGCCAAGCGCGCGAGAGCGGCCGAAAGTGGAAATGGCTCGCTGTCAAGATTGGCGTGCCCGGGAAATGTCACTTGGAGGCATATGCGGTGGTGGTGGTGGTGGTGGTGGTGGTGGTGGCAGTGATGCTGCTGCTGGCAAGAAGGCGCAAGCGGGAAGAAGCCAACAAAGGGTCGACACTGGCCAAGAGAAGAAGACGACTAGTGGAAGAGGACGTCTGACTAGCCTCGCCAAAAACTGAGAGGATATCGCCGAGAGCGTTCGATTGACGGGCAGTCAGGCAGCGGCACTCAGCAGCGGCATCAGCATCAGTGGCCACAACTCGAGCAAGTGCCGATGATTGTCCGGGCAATGTGCTTCCAGTGCTGCTCCTGCTGCTGATGCAGATGCCAATCAACAAATTACACCGAACTATGACACATACAGGCAAATAGAAGCATCTCAAACTAGTGCACCCGTTGGAGCTACTAAATGTGCAACTGATTATAAACAATCGGCGTCGGCATCATCATCATCATCGCCTGTGATGATGAGTGGAGTGAACACACAATAAATAGAGCGCCAACAGCATCATTCGTCTCAGGCGCCAACACGAGTCATCGAGTGAGCCAACACCACCACAAACACAATCATCATCCATCGTTCATTGGGGCACACAAATCGAGTGAATCAGTCAAAATATATGCACTTGCGAAAGACTGAGAAAACGGAGTCGGCAGTCGGCCGGAGAAACGTAAACAAAGTGAACGTCACGGGAAGGAAGAAGTCTGGTAGAAAAGCTGAGAGCACTTCGATCGGCAAAATCGAGACGGAAAAACGAGGGGAAATGGCTAAAATTGCAGTGCATCTCAGTGGTCATCGATCGCCCGGCCGGTCACCGGACACAGACGACCACATGTTCCAAGGTGGTTGCCAAAAGGCTGTCCTCAAAAACAGTGCACAAAGGTGGTCGATTCGCGGTGAATGAGTCAGTTCAGTGCTTGCTCAGTGAATGTGAATGAAGCTGAATACGATCTAAAGAAGCGCAAGAGCAATGCTTTTATTAATGGTCAGTGTCATCACCGACTGATGAAAATTAATAGTTGTCTGTGGTCACAACTGAGAAGAGCCAGAAGGCGGTTGTTCTGCCGGTTATATGTCTAGCCGTAGAGCAAACTGGAGCACAAATGGAACGGTGACGCGAGGTGACAGAGAATGGCACAAGAGATGCCCAGTCTTGTCCACTAGGTCCATGTCCGCGGCACAGTGTCTTCTCAGTGCTATCGTGTACCCAGCGGAGCATTGCAATGAAGTAGTGATAGTGATAGTGGCAGTGTCACTGAGCACATGTTCGACACATGGCCCGCTTCGAGCTCACCACTGGACACGCAGCAGCGTGCAGCATTAGAGAAGCGCTCTCGCGCACCGGGACAAGCTTTGTTTGAGGTGCTTCTGCCCTGCGACACTGCCAGTTCGTGTCATAACATGCATGTCTCGACAGGTATTGAGATTAATGTCCCAGTGTCATATCGGCTAATAAATGATACCGCAAACAACAAGCCGACCAGGCGTTTATGTAAATGCTAGTCGAAGGAGTGAGAAGCAGCAGACGCAGTGGTCCAGGAGGAAAAGGAGAGCGAGAAAGCACTCGACTGGACATACAGCCACCGGCACTTGCCAGTATTAGCCTTATGGCGGCTATAAAATCATTAAATCGCGTTTTATGGTCTTTCGGTGCTTTGTGCACTCGGGGATAGCACATTGTGAGGGCTCTGTTTGCAAACACAAGTTAGACAGTGCTGCAGCCTGCCAGAGCACATGTGAGTGTGCCTGGCCAGAGGTGAATGGTGGTGGAGAGAAGCAAGGGGGCACAACAATAATTACATCGAAACATGGACAGCTACGAGACACGAAATGCCGACACAGTGAGCTGCTCCAAAGGGCACTCTCTCACGTGTTCATTTTTGTGCAAGCTGCCTGTCTTGTCTACCTCACTGACTAACTCTCTTTTGCTTTGCTCTTTCTTTCTTCCTTCATCTATTATGCTGGTGTCATCGTTATGACTTCGGGGAGGTACGATCAAAATTTACGGCTATTATCTCTCTGCCCAGACGGTCACTGGGCACTGAGAGAGGCAAAAGGCAAAAGCGCGTGTTCCGCCAAGAATCAACTTATTTGTACTCCAAGATGCTGACAGAGCAGTAGTGGTGGTGCTGGGCTCCGTCATTCGAACAGCAAACTGCCGTCCGTGTGTCCACACCTGAAGACTGCTTCATATAATCGTCTTTGCCCGTCTTTACTTCATCTCGAGATCACATGCACCGAATATGTCAGTGTCTCTATTTTTTCTTTTTGTGTTTGTGTTTCAACTTATCTACACTTGTGGAAACACCATGTTTGTACTCGTCTTGCCTCATCTGATTGCTCCTTCTCTCATTGTAGTCTCGGAAGGTAAGTTAACCTGTTATTATTATTGCTATTGCTATTGCTATTAGCAGAAGTTATATACAGCTACATTCTTCAGCTCAATTATTAGCAGAGGTGTGCAGGCGCTATTATTTGTAGAGGCGAATTGTCATCATCGCCAAGGTGTGCGCGAACAGTGATCTGAGATCTATGAGCAAATGAGCGAATGGCTTTTCGAAAGGCTTACTTTGTCCGACGTGGACCTTGCGCATCCACGGGTAGATATGTGGCGGATTGCTGCTGGAGTTGCTGCCGAAGTTGCCTCCCTTGCTTTGACTGTTCACACTGCCTGCATTTGAGCTTTGTTGTGAGGAGTTTTGATTAGAGTTGCCCTGCACTCGGGGCGAGGAAGACCGCGGCTCGGGTGACTGACCGGCGCCGCCGCTCGAGGTGCTGAGATCCTGGGGCGAGGACGCTGAGTCGATGCCGAATTTGCAACTAGAGACGGGTGAGCTGGAGGTGCGCGACGCCTGCTGCTGTTGCTGCTGCTGCATCAACTGCTGGGCGCTGTGGTGACTGAGTCGGGAGGTGTGATTCTGCGGAGGGGATTACAGAAAAACAAGTGTTAGTCAGAGTTTTGCTTAGAGAAAAAATGTAAACAAGTGTACACTTACGGACAAGCCGGCTAGGCCTGCTGCCTGCTGCGAGCAGCTATTGCTGTTGTAGAGGTCTCGGGGGTGATGGGGCAGGTGGTGAGAACTGTGGTGGTCACCGCCATTCTGCTGCAGGTAGGAGGCGTACGGCGGAGAGGCCGGTGACTGGCCGACGGCCGCTGCCGCTGCTGCCGCCGCCGCGGAGACCACATTGGAGGCCGGATTGGCGCCCGACCAGCTGTTGTAGACCTGCTGCGAGTAGTAGTCGCCCGGCGGACCGGCCAGACTGCCGTCCACGCCAGGGCCAGCTCGGCCCGGCCCGTAGCACGAGCTGAGCGAATTGACGAACTGATAGGAGCTCATTTGCTCGCCACCAGATGGATTCGAAGGGAAGGAATTTGGTGCGATATTCCACGCAATTTTGTCCGCTTCACACTGGTCGACTCACGTTGTTTTGGCAAACAGAAAAACGTCTGCTGAAGGGAAAAGAGCGCCAGAAGAGTGAAAGCGAGAGAGAGAAGAAAGATTTGCGCACTGCTCTCGTTCTGCTGATGTAACTGAAAGATTCCTCTACGATTCCTTCTCCTCTTCAGCGATGCTTCTGCTTCTTTTTTAGCGATTGCGTTAGACGCAGCCACTAGGAGCAGACAGTCACAGACAGACAGACTGCTACTGCTTGAGAGAGTTCATGTGCTGCAGCTCATGTGGCCAAACAAATTCTGGTGTTGCTGATACTGTGTTTGCACTAGTAAGTTGATGCGCGCGCCAATGTGCTTTTTTCTTTATATTTTCTTGTATTCAGTCTGAGTTGTGCCTTTTTCCCTTTTTTCTGGCCGCAAGAGGAGTGTTGCCAATTTGAAAGCTAATCTTTTCGAGTTGATTTGTAGTGAGAACTAGATTTGAGTAGCTCTCGTGTCAAAACTTGTCTACGTCGCCAGGAGCAGTGATCTAGGCGAGTCTTGATTGGCGATTATTTTAGCACACACACTCATACACACTCTAGCACAAGTGCACTGAAATAGACACGGACACAAGAAGACGTCGAAGATGTAAGTGCCGAGGCGGACAGCTGTTTGCGCTATAGTTGCAACGTGACTCGCGCGTCGGCAGTGTTGGCCAATCGAGGGGCTGCCGTAGTAAACAAAGCGATCAATTCGGCGTTGGCGCCAAATTCAAATTGATCTTCTTCTTCTAGACTGGGCGCCACGGAACTTCGTGCAGTGAATGCTGACGCGAAGAATCGATGCTGATGGTGCTGATGCTGTTGATGGTGCTGACAGAGCTGGTGCACTTGCTGTTGTGCAGTTCGTTGCAAGGTGGTTGCAGTGGTGCAGGTGTGCTGTCGTCAAAGTGCTGGTGCTGCTGGTGATGGCTTAGGTTGGTTGTGGAACTGATGCAAAGACAAGTCTGCGAGGAGTTAAGTTGGCTGCGGAGTGGTTGTCACAAACGTCAAAGTCGCAAAAACAGGTGCTGAGGGTTGTTGTCGGTGCCGGTGACAGTGAAGTGAACCAGACCGGCGTCAGAGTCAGACTGACTGGTCGTCAGTGTGGACTCCTGGTTTTTGCCAACTGACTCAGTTTGTTACCGGACTGCTGGGCTCCGATTCTGTCAAAGTCCGAAGAAGGAACACCGAGCAGAAGAATCCGAGAAGTGAGGCAATGTTTGGTGTCGGTGGTGGCGCGAGCACGAGTGCGGTGTTTGGACCGACAACACGGCGTCAAGTAAGAGCAGAAGGAGCAGCAGAAGAAGTGGCAGAAGAAGTGGCAAGGAAAGAAGTGGCGATGCAACTTGCGCCTGCCAGGACTTGTCAGGAATGGTCGATGCTGATGAATGAGGACTTCGCCTCGTGCCTTCCTTGTTTTATCATATCACTCTATCTCTATCTGCCTTTCGCATCTCTTCTCAGTACACATGCGGCGTGTGCGCATCGACTGCGCGCGCATTGGCTGCTTCAAAGAGTGCTTCCTTCAGTGAGAGAGAGTGAAAGAGTAGAAGAGTAGTCGCTGGAAGTGGTAGCGATAGCGGTGATGGTGCTGGTGGTGGTGGTACGCCAGACAGAGAGTCCGACAGGCGAACAGGCTCACACTCACGTACATGCGTTGTGTAATCGAGTTGGCTCGTGATGCCTTCCTTGCAGTGCACTGCTACCAGCGAGTCAGCACTGCTAGAGGCCCCTCGGACCACATCACTTCGGAGGACTACGACCACAGTGGACACCACCACCACTGAGGACGACTCCGCCCGTCTCCGACTTCTCGACCTGCCTGCTTGTTCCCCTCGCTGCACCTCCACCACGCAAACTGGCTCTCTCTCACTCGGTGGCTCTTCCAAGCACTGTCTGTGTTGCCACACTGCCACTCTCATTCCCGCCCATTCCTGCTGACTCGCGGGAAGTAGCTCTTGCTGGGTGAGTAAGAGAGAGAAAGAGAGAGAAATCCATCGACTGCTCTTTGCTGGAAACAAGTTAGGGTGAGGGGAAAAGGAGATGGAGATCCAAGAGCAATCCACGGCGTTGCTAGACGTTCAATGGAAAGAAGGCAGCCGACGGTTTTTGCTTGTGGTTCAACTGCCACTATCTCATCTCCTCTCTGTTTTCGGACCGTCAATTCAACCGAAACCAAAACCAACAGCCACCAGTCTGCGCCAACTAAAATTTGGACACCAACTAAAACTGATCTCGATGTGTGTCTGTGTGCTGACGATCACTGTTACCTTGAAAATTATTGTTAGTTGTCCAGTGAGGATTTTAAACAGAAGGCAACAGATTCTCTCTCTGTTTTAGCTAGCCACTGCTAAGAATGAATTCAGCCCCCTGTAGATGCCGCGCGACTGGTACTGACTGGCTTACAAAAAAGTGACATCACATATTCTCTTGCAAAGATTAATTACCAAACAATGCAAATGATTCCACTGGCTCTGCTCTTGGCAATGGCCAACTTTGGCGGCAGAATCGGCCACTGCCAGACAAGTCTGCATTGTCTTGTGCTTGGAAAAATGAAAGAGAGAGAGAGAGAACAGACACTCTTCAAACTGTGCACCACGACACGATTCGGTGATGGTGTGCAGACGGCTATCCACCAAAATGGACACTTGCCTGCCTCATGGCAGTGGCGTAATGGCCGAATGAAAGCTGAGAAATTGAAATTGAATTGAGCCAGGCAGCAGCGAGAAGAGTCGCCAGCACCGGACACACATGCACACGCACTGTCAGAGAAGCTACCTTAATGGTGCGACTGTGAATTAAAATCTCATCCCAGAGTAAAGCACTTTACTACGACTGCTGCCGCCGCCGTTCAATGCCACTGCAATGGCGTAGTGCAGCAGAACTAAAGTTACAGCGGCTTTGGTGCTTGTCACTTCGCAAAAAGATCATTAATGTGGCGCCACACAAAGGCTGGTGAGGAAGAAAGAGCTGTAGCGTGAAGTGATTTTGCCATCCAACTCTACTGAGCCAGTGTCTGCTCACTTCCCTTTACCTCGTCAGTCAGTGAGTCAGTCAGTCAGACTCGGTCAAGTCGAACCAAAGTATTTTTCAATTGAGGCTTCTACCGTGGCTTGTATCAACCTGCCAATCGGCTAAATTCAGTCATTGCGTCCAATCATGAGGTCTTGAGGCAGTCATCGAGTATTGCAAACATTTGCCGACTGCATCACCAGCGGCAGCATCAACTGCATCAGCATCAGCATCACAACAACACAGGACGGCACTAATGAACGATGAATTGAATTCGATCAACGCTACTACTGTTGGCACTTGACATATTTGCACTCACTGTCAGCAGCAGTATTTCTAACTGGCGCCCTTTTTCTGCAAGAAGAGAGATCGCGCCGGGCGGATGGCGAGCCATTTAATCCAATCTGGCCACCAATTAGTGTTGATGTCTTTCTTTGTATCCAGCGAGGCCAATAATAGCTGCAAATGGAAGGAGAGGGAGATGCACTGCTCTGCCAGCAGGCACTTTTACTACTCTTTCTGGCCTCTCCTTTCACAGCGAACGGCGACTTTCCACGAGTAGGCACTGCAGCGAGTGAGGAACCAGCACCGAATACAGTCTCGAGACGTCGAATGTCACTGCCAGGCCATTACTCATCCACTGAGCCATCCTCGCCGGTTAGCGGGTTGGCTGCAAAACTTGCGCATTGAGCTGATTGAGACCGAGACCAGCAGAATGAGAGAAAAAGTGAATGGAAGAGCTCTACGGTGAGTGCCCCTATTCGTGTGAGCACTCGGTGCAGAGTGTGTCTGAAAGTTGCTGTTTCTGTTGTGTCGGTGTCCGTTGCCCCAATAACGGCCTCACTGAGAGTGATAGTGATGATGGCCATGACCAGAGCAAAAGCGATTACCGTTGTTGCCTCGGCGGACAGAGACTCAACTCAGAAGCCAAAGGTTTCACCACAGTGGTCGACCGTCTTGTTGGCACTGCACTATTCCCCCCTCTCTCTCTCTCACTCTTCATACTGTCCTGGTTCAGTACTGTCTGCCGGCTGTGTAGACCACTGTTTCTTTTTGGTTTCCTTCAGTCTTTTGCTCCTCTCACCACTGGACACTTTCTGGTCAGCACCAGCAAGCACCGCTGCTCAGCCAGTGATCACAATGGCAACAGCGGCAGACTGAACTGTCCTCCACTGGACCTGTCTGCTGGAGCGAGTGGAAGTGAGAGAGTATGGAAGGGGCTGCTGCATCTAAGGCCGGCGTCCCATCTCCACTGGCCCACTGCCCACCACAAGCGGTCATTTATCACCGGCGACCACGTGCGTTCTATCTCACTGCCTATCTTCCTTATCGTCACTGGCCGCGCGTTCCTTTCATTCGCACTGTCCATTCAGCGAACATTGAAGCCATCACCGATGCAGGCAGCGTATTATCTGCGCACCAGTGCTTGCTCTAATTGTGCCGCTCTCCTGATTGGCTCGATGCCCCCATCAGCGAAGGCATCACACTTGCACGCACAACAGACACCCAAACCAAGGTGGAACTGTCGAGGTGACAACTGCAGCAACAGCAGCAGCCGTTGCCTCAAACACCCAATGAACAACAGCATCAACAGCAGCAGTTGTTGTTGTCTGCTTGGAGCACTCTGGTCTCTTGGCCCCAGTCTCTCTTTTGTTGCTTTTGAGGCCACTACTTCTAAGCGGCAAACAATGCAACATCTGAGTTTCATTTTTGATATAAAAGCTCCAAAACAGAGTTTGAATCGCAAGCCCGAGGACAACTGCTGAAGCAGCAACAGCAAAAGTTGCCCTCTTGCCATAGAGTGTTTATCGCCACCAATCGGTGGTGGACAGCATGGCATATTGAGGGAAAAAACGTCATTCTGCTGTTCTGCAACCAAAAAAAGAGCACGGGAGCAAGGAATTAAAAATGGCCCTAACAAAGTCGATGGCTGGGGAATGTCTGCGAAGCTGTGTGTGTGTGTGCTTGTGAGATTGGATGCAAAGATGCGAGGCACAAGACAGGCGAGAGGAAATTAAATCTGAACTTTGCTGTGAAGGGCGACGGCATCAGCTCTGCAACAGCAGCAGCAGGCAAGTAGCAAGTCGACGAATCAAAATGACATCGCTCCGTCGTTGTGCTTGCTGTCGGCGCGGCACGGCGAATACTGCCTGTTTGCTTGCACCATCACCGTATACACTTCGACGACGACTACTTCGTCTACTACTATCACTACTACAGGCAGCACTGACAATACACTACACTACACTACTGCTGTTGCTGCTTCTGCAGTTAACACACTCGATATCGTGTAGATAATTAATTAGCTCAGCAGCAAATACAAGTCAATGTGTCGCTTGCTCTTGCTCTCTTTCTCCTTTTCAGTTGATGTCTCTCGAACCGTGCGGCCTGTCTTTCTGTCTTCGCCGCGCGCGTTACGATTGAAGAATGCAAAGCCTGAAAATTGCAAAAAGACACTGACTAAAACGAAATTGAAGCTCTGACGGGCTCAAAGATTCTCTTTTTTTCTCTCTCACTTTACGCCTAGCAGCCACATGTCATGTCGTCTGATGTGCTCAAGTGCCACTGACTCCCAGACAACTCAGCTCAGCTTGTGCTCTTTCACTCTAACCAGACAAAGAGTAAACTGTCAAACCGATTGCAGGAATCTTATTAAGTAACGTCAAAGTGAATAGTCCTCTCATCAGCAGTTAAGACAGTGACTAAATTTAATTTATTTTAATTTAATCTGGCATAAATTAATGAGTTGCAATATGCTCAACTTTAAAGGTACGAACGGTCAAGTGTGCATTGATATAAGAAAAACATTGGCAGTGGTGTCTTTTCTTGTTCATCAACCAATTTCCAATCACACCAACAGTAAACCAGAATCCGCCCAAAGTTGATCACTTTGCTACTCGATAGTGCACGTGGGGCGCCCAGTGAATCGCCTGGTAATTGAGCCGCATGCTAAGCTGCCAGCAATGAAAACTTAGCTGGCCTGCTGCAGTGAGTGACCCACTGTAGTTCATTGGCTCAGTTCATCAGTCTGTCAGTCACTCAGTCATCGCACAGACCAAAGTCTTCCCTATTTCACACACTTGTGCCGGTGAAAGACCATTCACTTAGGTTGCCTCGCTATATTTAGCTCACTCACAAACGCAACCAAAACTGGACTAGCAGCAGCGGTAGCACGTAATTGCACTGTTGGACACTGTTGTTCCTTCTGCCAGGACGACCAAGTAAGTGAAGTCGGCAGCCAGAGTTGCTGTGAACCACAGTCGGCCAGACTCAGCCTAGCCCAGCCCAGGCCTTGTGTCATCTCACAATCGCTCGCGCGGCTAATCCTCATATGAAATGCAATTTCCTTGTGTGGCACAAGGCACACTGACGAAGCTGAGCCGACGTCGTCGTCGCCGCCGCCGCTGCCGTCGCCGATCGGCACAGTCGGCAATTGTTGAGACAGCTTCTGAAAAGAAAAAAATTAAAAACGTCAAACTTGGTATCTATAATGCATAAATGATATGTTAATTCCCAGCAAATCGAACCGAGCGCCACAGTTTCCAAAGTCAAACCAGCAGCAACATCAGCATCAGTAGCTAGTCTTGTGCACAGCAATGTGCATTTTAGCTTACTGATTTCCACTGAGCCGCACTTGACACCCAAACCAAGCCTACACAGTTGAAGCTGGCCGGTGAGCTGTGGAAAAGCTCTCTTGATGTTGCTGCAGTTGACACATCTCTCCACTTGGTGACAGTTTTTTTGCTGACTGCAGTAGCAGTAGCATTTTCCATACAACACTTTGCAATTGAACTGGAACTGAATGTTTATACAAACTTAAGCAAAAACTGCACCACTGGGTCAATTTGGTCATTTTAGACGATACTGACATTTCCCAAACAGTTTCTTCCTTCTATTTAGCTAAAAACTAGTAAACAACATTTACTGGTGTTTGGCATATCATACAAACGATTGTTTGCAGTAGCAGACGGCGTTTATTTTAGATTCAGTTTCCAGTGAGAGTTGTTGTTTTCTTTTTTTTGTTTTTCTGTGTTGATGCCAGCAAAGTGATGTGTGTCGGTGGTGAGTGCTAAGAAAACACACAACCGACATTTCCATTGAACCAATCTAAAAGAAAAGAAAAAAGTGGTAGTAAACTCGCCTAGATCTTGCCGTCTGAAAAACGAAACGGAACGGAACAACAGAAGAGTGCCAAACTGAAGCCTTCGAGAGAAGACTGCTGCTACTGCTTTTTTGCTTCCATCGCCGCAGAGTTGGCCGTCTTGCCAATTAGCCGTCGACAAAAGTGCTCTGTCATTTGTGTTTATTTATTTAATTCACAGTTAAATTACACAGCAACGCCATTTAATTACGAATTAGCACACAGTGACTCCTTGATGTACTCTATAGAACTATTCATTGATCTGTCAACAGTGATTTCTTTTCAGATTTGCATAGACACAATCAATAGCGCCTTAATACACAATTGTGCTCTTACTGAATTGTGCCAGTGGATAAGTGTTGGTCAGGTCACTTACTACAATTTATAACGCGCAAAAGTAGAAAAACAAAGTGCGCTCACATGACCAGCGACTAATGTCAGCGCTGATGAAAGCCGCAAGCTGTCTTTATGACGCCGTTAATCCATTAATAAGTGTCTGTTTTTCTTTCACTCTCGATGCCATCGAGGATGCTAATGTTGGCACTACATTAGCCTTCTGTTACGCCACCGGCAGCTCAGCAGACCGAGCTCAGAGACGGTGCACTGAATAGCACTGGCATTGTCAATTGACCGGACCTATGAGAGCGTCTATTCTCTTCTTCAATGACCTCTTAATTTTATTACTCCCATTTAGAAAGCAATAAAAGTGACTGCGACCGCACAACTAGTCGTCGTACTACACTTTACTAGTGCCTATTACCCGATTATTGATGAGATTAGCGGCACGCACCGGTTGGCAGTCGAAATGGAGTGAACAGAAGAGTGCGAGTGAAAGAGACACAAGTGAACACAAGGCGCGTGTTTTGTCTCTGCTAACTTCAAACGGCAATTCAAGCACCAAGTGCTCTTGTAGTGCGCAACAAATTGCCTCTATTTATATCTGTTACATCTACGAAGATTGAGAAAACTGTAGAGAGTGCTGCTGTTTGCCTTCTTCTTCCACGATGAGCGGACTCACTCACACTTTCCTCCACTTGGAGAGTGAGTGAGAAAAAGGGAGAGAGAGAGCTGTTGCTTCAAAGGAAGGAAGAAGACTTTTTTACAAAGAGAACAAGAAGCTTCGGAGATTATAACAAAAGACGGCGATGCCATAAATTATGTAAGGGCACAAACTGAAAGGGAACCAGTGAAAGACGGCACTTGTTTGCAGTCACTTTGCAAGCAGGCAACAGAAGCAGCAATGTAAAGTACCACAGTGACTACTACAGTGACTTGTCCTCACGGCAACCCAACTTCAGGCTGCCACTTGAAAGCAAGTCGATATATAATTGGCACCGTTCCACTGACTTTTCTCAAACTCGCCACTCTCATTTTGCCATTGCTGCTGCTTCTTCTGTTGCTGTGACCAGCCATGCACCGGCGAGTTTCTGCCGCCAACCGCAGCCGACTTTTAGTCGTCTTGGGCGAATGCTTCCAGCACAGCTAGTTCGCCCAGCACTAATTAACAAAGTCGGCTGATCTGCAAGCTCGATTTCTCCTTTTTCTTCTTCAGCTTGTGTGGGCCTAGAAGAAGCAACCGTCGATGTGCCAGCATGCGATTTTGCTTGGCAATATGCGAAAACGCGCGAATGAGGAATTAATTTAAAATTAAATTAAAAAGAAAAACACTCAGTCAATTACGGTGATTGAATACCTTCCTAAACGGCAATTAGCAGTGCTATGCAACGCAGTGTAAGTGTGTGTGTTTGAGTGCACGGGTCGCAGTCATAGCAGCAGAACAAATGCAAACTATGAAGTAGAAACGCAGTCAAAGTCGATGAAACTCCTGCTGGCAGACAGTCGGTCACGGCACTACTCGGTGCTGGGATCTGTTTGTTTTACTTCTACCTAATTAGCGTTGTCCCATTCAACTGACTGTCGTGTGCCGACGGTTGCTCCTTTCAATCGGTGCTGCTGCTGCTGCTGCTGTTGTTGCTGCTGCTTACCGTCGTCGATCTGCTTTTCATTTCATTTTGCCCTTTTCACTGGTTCTTACACAACTGCACTAGTTGAAGTTCAGAGCAGTAGTGGTGGTGGTGGTGGTGGTACTGGTGACCAGACCATGACCAAGGTAAACAGACAGATAGGCCTGTAGAAGAGTGCTCGTACACAGTCCACCAGGTAGGTGCCGCTCTTGGTACAGTTTGATCGGTGTTCACTTGCCGCAGAGGACAAAGGTAAGCACAATTTAAATTCATTACGCTACGTTACATAGGCGGCCAGTGCAATTTGTACTGGCACGGGCTTCAGCATACGAAATGGCACAGAGAAAAAGGAAGAGAGAACGGGAGACAATGCCAAGACTGGACTAAATTAAATGCTTGATTAAAAACGTGATTAAAATACATTTTGTGGCCTGAAAGTCAATCTTCCAAAGTGAGTCAGCCAAGGCGGACAATAGGTGCGCTGTCTCTCTCTCTCTCTCTCTCTCTCTCTCTCTCTCTCTCTCTCTCTCTCTC
>JAALOO010000962.1_pt1 | contig 22536 bp, 21 predicted proteins | sample 7257641 | NCBI WGS metagenome assembly JAALOO01 (sample SAMN14085613, study PRJNA598686) | mite metagenome | biome: ENVO:01001000; feature: ENVO:01001002; material: ENVO:01001226; isolation source: single female mite from University of Michigan culture on fish food culture... ...
AGCCGCCTCCGCCTCCGCCGCCGATGGTGCAGCCGCCGCCGCCGCCGGGGCAGCCGCCCCCGCCCCCGCCGCCGCCGCCGCTGCAAGCAGCAACCGCAACAACAACAACAGAGGCGTCATCAACATCAACCATTGTCGATTATCGCCAGCAAAGCAGTGCCAACGGCAACCGAAACGGGACAACCATTTCTCGAGCTAACAGCTCCAGAAGTCCCGATATTGCCTTGATGGGAACTGCGCCGTTTGGAACTTCCACCACCACCACCATTACAACCATCACAACTTCTACTTCCACCACCTCTATTACCAGCACCATCTCCACCACCAGCATCACTGCCATTGCCTTGGAATCGTCGGAAAGCTCTCCTCCGGATCTTCAAACTCATAACGGAGCCAGAGAGCCCTTGCGTGTTGGTTTGCCAGAATTAGCTCATCAGCAGCAGCAACAGCAGCAGCAGCAGGTCGCAGTTCCATCAAACGCTGACAACGGCCGTCCGGTGAATAGCCATTTTCTGGAGGAGCACAAGACAATGATGCGAAGGCTAAGGGAGAGTATGTTATCCTGTGTAACGCCTCCAGTCAATGTTAATGCTCGTCAGTCGTCAACCGCTGCCGCCGCCGCCGCCGCCCCTCAGGCCACCCCAGACACAAAGGACTGGGGAGCGATTCGCGCTGACTTCCGAGCGTCACAAAACCAGGTGTCAGCTTTAGCTTCAGTTTCAACTGTTGGCATCGGCAGTCACTTGGCCAACAACAGCAGCAACAACAGTGTTGCCCCTTGTGAGCCGCTACGCCGTTCAGCCCCGGCACATCTCTTCCCAGGCACCTCTTTACTTCTCCAAATCACTCCCACTTCCATTTTAACTTCTGCTCCTTCCTCTCAAGCTGTCATCAAAAGCGAACATGAAGATAGATCAGAGTGCGCACTTGACCTATCAAAGTCCGCTGTGCGAAAGCCGATTCTGACGACTACGATCACTGCTGTCTCTTCCTCCTCCTCCTCCTCCTCCTCTACGGCTGCCCCAGCTTCATCAGCTTCTCCAGCTGCTGCTAGTGGTGGTGGTGGTGGTAACAAAAACAACCGTAAAATTGAACTTATCGTCATAAACTCGGATGATGAGGATGCGGATGATGATGATGTGTTCTTAGTGGAAGAAATTGAACGTGTTCCAGTTTCATCATCACTGGCCACTGAAGCGACTAATGGGCCGCCGCCCCTTTCCTCGGCAACAGCACCTAAAACAGTGGTTGTCAAATCGGAGCCAGCGCCATTTCCATCAACCTCATCAGCAGTTGCCACCACTACACCAGCTGCAACTCAGTCTGCCATCAAGGTCAAACAGGAAAATCCGCCCAGCCCTTCACTAGCAGCAGCTGCCGCAGAAACCAATCGCCAGCAGCCGCAGCACTCTTCAGAAACGCTCCAAACTGCTGCCACTGAAGAGCACATTGTTACTCATTGCTCAGGTTCAATTAAAGACGAGCCTGCAGAGACGTCTGAAGATGACACCACCACAACAGCAGCCACTCAAAGTGACCGCTTTGAAGGGCGCACCAGTGACAGCGCACAGCAGACGGCAGCAGCAACGGCCGTTCCAGCAGGCTCCACACAGGCCGTTCCAAGCGCTGCAGTTTCAATTGACGTCAAAATGCCGCTAGTTTCTATTGGTGAAGCCAAAAAGAAGAACATCCATTCCCGGCCCTTGCAGCAGCAACAGCAGCCCAATCTTGCAAGTGCTCAGTCGACTTCAGTTCGGCAGACCAGTGCCACTTCTACTGCTGCTTCTGCCTCCGCCAAGAGTGGAGGTAAAGAATCGCGAGCTTCCCAGCGCTCAGCCTCAGCCTCAGCCTCAACATCCGAACGCCCTCGTCAGCTTACTGCTCCGTCAGTAAGTCAGTCAGAAGGCGCCCAAGTTCAAGCTCAGAAGGCTCCGGCATCAGCAGCAATGAAACCAGCAATGAAATCTAGCAAAGTTCCAATTTCAGCCGCCGCAGCAGCTACAGCAACGGCTTCAGCCAGTCGAGCAACTCCTGCAACTCCTGCCGCTAGCTCTGCTCTGCCGACTGCCGTCCTTTCAACTTCAATTTCAACTTCAGCTTCAATTTCTGTCAAATCGGAAGGCTCTTTTCAAACTGCTGCATCATCATCATCAGCCAGTGCGCCAGCCAACCGAACCTCGGTGGCAAGTGGCAGCAGCAGCAGCATCAGCAACAGTACTGGTAGTGCTCAGTCTCGCAAACCAAAGCCTCTGCTATCGCAGAAGCGCTTGCCGCCACCGCCTTATCGTCGCCTTACTGCTTCAACGCCCCGAACTGCCAACTTTGCTGCTGATTCTGAAGCTGGTTTAACGGATTTTGATCCCTACGGGCTAAACGCAATTTACACTTTTTCCAAGCGATTTTCTTCCCAATCTTCTCAGAAGAAAGAATATTCTTCTTCATCTGCAGCAGGCTCACTATCCTCCTCCTCGCCATCACAATCACCAGCCAACGGCGCAGCCAGAGCTAATGGTCCCAAAACACCGGCCACTAATTACGAGCAGCGTGGCTCACAGTACCAGTCACGAGGACCATCAACGACAACAGCACGCCCAAATAGCAGCAACAGACTTCAAACATCACCAACAGCCCAGCCGAATGACAACAACAGATCTCGACAAACAGAGCAAAGTCCTCACATGAAACGCACCTTCTCCTCCTCCTCGTCCTCCTCTTTCTTTTCCTCGTCACAGTCCTATTCAAACGCTAACTATTCAGAACGATCTCAATCCTCGTTGTCTTTGCATTCGCCAAGCGATCGAAGCACTGATTCACAATACCGACCACGACAATCATCCACCGCGTCAGCACGCCCACATAGCAGCAGCGAACTTCTACACAAGGAACAGTATCTTCATCCAGCAAAGCACACCACTTCCTCTTCATCCTCCTCATCACAGGCTCAATCGAACGCTAATGATCGACGCCGTGATCAGCTAGGCAGCAACCACAACCAACCCAGCAGCCGCAGCAGCAGCAGCAGTTCCACCTCTCGTCCATTGCCCTCGCAATCATCTAAGTTGTCGAATAGTTCCCTCTTCTCGGTAGGAGAAAACCGCCAAAGCCGTATTCCGATTGCCGCTGAGACCGGCAAGCAGCCTATGCTGGGCCGCAAAGACCGAGATGAGGTAATTAAAAAGACACCTGCAACTGACAAAGGCAACAACAAATTCAACAGCAGCAGCAGCAGCAGCAGCAACAACAGCAGCCTCGATCATCGTCGGCCTTACTTCGTCGGATCTTCAATGTCAACAAACGATCATTCACTCTCTTTAGGTAGAGAAGGAACTCGCATTCCGAGCGCTGCTGAAGGCGGCAAGCTGCCGATGGGCTGCATTCGAAATGGACAGAGTAAAATCGTCAAAAAGCAGCCGTCCTATTCGCCCTTGACGTCGTCATCGTTGGAGTCGCTGTCCTCTTTGCCATCAGAGAAAAGTGCAAAGGATGCCATCAATCGAAGTTCTCGTCCTGAATCAAGTACCGCCATTTTTGACCGCCTAGCAAGGGAGAACATGTTTGAAACAGGCAACAAAGGCAACAGCAGCAGTAGCAGCAGCTGCGGCAACAAAAACTCATCTAAATTCGCTAAGCCAGCCAACTCTTCTTCTTATTCAGTTAAAAAAGGCCTTCACTCCAAAACTCCCGACAAAGATGGTCGAAACCAGATCAACAAGCTTAAACGAAAAGCGGCCAAAGATGAAACTGGGCTGACCGAAAAAGAGCCCAAACAAGAACGCAAAAAGGATCTCACAAAGAAGTCATTCCCTATGGATCTCAAACGACGTAAAGTAGAAATGCTAGCGGCTGAGAAGCCTAAAGAGAAGCTTGTGAAAAAGAGCGGTTTGCCGGTGCCACCGCCGCTTTCAAAGCCCATCAAACTTCCACTACAGCCACTATTGCCTCCTTCTAGTCCTGACCTGGTGCCGCGTTCAAAGCCCGACTTCTACAGACCGGAAAATCCCTCTTCTTTCTCCTCCTCCTCCTCTTCAGGCACTCAACGCCCAAAGCAAGGCCTAAAACGACCTTCATCAACATTATCCTCATCCTCCTCACTACCCACCAACACCGCAAAGCACCACCCTTCCCAATCAGAGCACAGCCTAACAGCCTGCAAGCCTCTACCGGAAAAGTCTTTGCAAAAGTCCCTAGTGTACTACCAGCGAAAGCCGAACAAAAAGAGGTCCGTTCAGAAGGAGAAGAGCGCCGAAGTGCTGCCTAGCTCTACCCCCAGCTATCTTCAAAAGCATTCCCGCAACTACACTGAAATCGACAGCGACGACGACGACGACAATGGCCACAGTGGCGGTGAAAGTGGTGGCAATGTCAGTGGCTCTGGTGATGGGCAGAACAGCTACCCTCGCTGCCTGAACAAGCACAGTCCAACGGAAGAGGGGAACCCCTGCCCCCTGCCTAATGACGGCTCCATGAAGGCGGTGACCAGGCCGATCGCCGCCAACCGGACCATTCTGAAGGTCTACAAGAGGGAAGTGGCCAAGATGGTGAGAGAGATCAGGAAGAAACAGAGGGAAGAGTGGATCGGCGGCGGCCAAACGGGAGGAAAAAAGGCAGCCATCGTCCTCGCCACCGCCGCCGTCAAGGAGCCGACCTTCAAGGCGATCTTCTTCAAAAGGCACAAATTCTACTCCTGTCTGCAGTGCGTCTCCTGGCTGTGCGACTTTTTCGAGACGTCCTGCAAGGAGATTAAGGGCGAAAAGCTGGCAAAAGCGGCAGCAGCAGCAGCAGCAGCAGCAGCAGCTTCTTTAGCCATTCCTTCCACCTCTTCCTCCTCCTCTGCTTTTGGTGAATGGCAGCGGCCACGCCCATTCACCTCAGCTCATCAAGAGAAGGCCACAGAGATGACGGAGGCAGCCACCAAGGAGCTGCTGGAGGCGAGACGCATTTCCCAGGAGGCCTCCCTCCGCATCACGCCCTATCTGAACGACGAGCAGCTGCTGGACGGGATGACAGATGAGTTTATAAACAGTCCTATCCCTCTGGTACAGCCGCTCACCGCCGCCGAGCTGCACGACGTCTTCTGCTTTGAGTGCCACCTGGCGATCCGCCCCACCCAGCAGCCCGCCGTCACCTGTGCCGGCTGTCACCTCTCCTGGCACGAGGCCTGCAGCGAGAAGGCCCGGAAGGCCATTCCCATTCGCGCCGCGTCCTCGCAAAAGGGCTACGAGCGCTGCTACTATTTTCTGCCGAATGATTTGTAAGTGTTTTGTTTAGACGTGGAGTACTAAAACCCTTCCTGTTTGCTAATGTCCTTTTCTCTCTTCCCCCCCCCCCCCACCCTATCACCCCAGGAACGACAACCTCTGCTCTGAGTGTCAGCAGCTGAGCTACGGGCAGCAGTACGACCGGAACTTTGGCCAGCGAAGCACCGGCCACCAGGAGGAGATGCTCCGCCAGATGTTCGACTACTGTCTGACGCAGCTGACGCTGAAGAACTGCATGCGAAAGCATGACGCCCGCCACTGCTTCTTCCACGTCGACCTGACGGAGGACGCGCCGGAGGACGAGGAGGACGTGGCACGGCTGAATGACGACAACTTTCAGCGGCGGCACTCTCGCCGCAGCCGCATCTACCGCCCCATGGACCTGGACACGATGATCAACCACAAGGCGGCGAATGACGAGTGCGCACCGAAGCGAGTCTACGGCTCCACCATGCAGCTGCTCTTCGATATGAATCTGGTATATAATTTGTTTAATTTAGTTTATTATTTGTTTGCAAATCAATTCGAGATTTTAAAAGTATCTTTTTTTCCTGCAGATGTTCCACAACATCAAGGTGGCCTACCCGCATGACTCCACCTGGAGCTGGCGCATCAACGAGATGCGGGACTTTGTGCAGAAAGAGGTCAAATCAATGGACCGCTGCGGCAGCTGCTACATCAGGTACTACCAGGCCACCGGGCCGGACAGCGGCTTCAACAGCACCTGCGACACGCCGCACGCCCTCGTCTGGTGGCTCCACAAGAAGCGCTGGTGGCCGGCCAAGGCCTTCGAGTACCTCATCCCGGGCTCCTACGCCCTTGACTACAACCACTTCAATGTGATCCGCTTCGGCGGCAGCTCTCAAAAAGTGTAAGTGCTCTTTGTCAGTCAATCAATTAAGTGCAATCAAGTGCAATCAAGTGCAATCAAGCAATTGCAGATTAAGCTTCGTTTCTGAAATGTTAAAGTATATATTTAATATAATTTGTTTTTTCCCTATTTTGTAGTCACACCGTGCCCAAGAAAAATCTGCTCACCTTTAGCACTGGCGAGCCTGACCTCCCCTGTCAGCCGGGAAGCGTCTCGACCGAACGGGAGCAGATGCTGGAGAAGGCAAAAGAAGCTGCGCGGTGCTACGTGGCGAACATCGCCAATGACTTCGTCCACCAGGAGCTGCCTCGGCTGGCGGAGCCCTTTGACCACCGGAAGCTCTACCAGGACACCTATCTGCCGACCGCGGTGGCAGATGAGGTGGAGAATCAATTCCGTGCCCAACAGCGCAAGGAGAAAGAGGCGGCGCGAAATGCCGCCCGAGAACAGCAGGCCCCAGAAGTGAAGCGACGACGATTAGAGTGATGATGATGATGATGATTCAGACGGCATTGTAAGCATCACCATCATCAACCTCATCACCATTAACATAACTATTGTCATACACACACACACACACACACACACACACACACACACACACACACACACACACACACCTACACACACACACTTATACCTTGATTACCTTCTATTTTCTTACTTACTTTCCTTCTACTTCTTACCATCATTTGCAAGTGATATTTTTCTGTCGTCTGCAGCAGCAACATCAGCAGCAGCAGCAGCAACAACATCATCTTCATCAGCAGAAGTGGCAGTTCTGCCAATGATGTCTGTGTTTCATTGCAAATTATTCCAGGCAAAAATTATTCACACTACGTGCGGAAATGTGTGCAGCAGCGGCCAATTGAGCTAAAACAACCGCCGAGATTGTCGCCTAAGTGCTCACTGTTGTGCAAAGTGGCGCCACTTACAGTGCCCGTACTTACAAATATTCCTGTACTGTATATTATTGCCTGTCATACATACACACATACACCATATTTCAACACATCTTTTTACAATAAACCTAAAACATCTATGGTTTCTTGAAAACACAAAATCTGGTGTTGTCGCTGTTTTTGCATTTTTTCTTCGTTTTTGTTTTGCTTGCCTGGCGACCACTAGATGTTGCGCCAAATCGGCGTTTCTATTTTTGCTTTTGAAACCAATTTTTCTTCAAAGTAGCTTAAAAACAGCGTTTGAAAAAAGCAGAGTTCAGGAACGGTACATGCAAATTTTGAAACGGTTTTTCAACAAAAGAGAGTGAAAGGATCCGGTGGCAAATGAAAAAAAGCAGATTGGCTCACTCAGAGGACTCATCACTGTAACCTAACACTCGCGTTCACCTTTAGTACATTCTCATCGGCAGCAGTCTTTTCATCAGTTAACGTGGGCAATTGCCGTTTTATTTAATTAGCGTATGGGCAAAAAGTACGAGAAGAAGAAGAAGAAAAAGACAAAGAAGGGCACTACAGGAGACAACAACAGGACAGAGAAGAGAGAAAAAATATAAAAGATAGTATGCAAATATCAAGATGAAAAGGTGTTATTCAAAGCAGAGAGTGTGCAAATAACTCCAAAGGGAGGAGGATTCAGTGCTATAGAGAAAGAAAAATAGGGAAAATTTGTTTAAAATGAAAGCAAGTGAAAAAAAAGAAAATCAGTGTGCAGTGCGTCAAAATGAATGCCACTCATTTTTCACTTGTTCAAGTTCCCATATGCTCCCTTTTGCGCTACTAATTTTCCGCTTGACCATCACCGGATGATTAGGTGCAGTTTTGCTGCTGCTGCTGCTGCTGATGCAGTTGTTGCTAGGCAATTTTTCTCTGTAATTCCAAGCGATTGATGGACAAAGCAAAGGGAGGGCGGCAAGCAGGCATGTGTGTGTGCTTAGACTTTGCACTGATTTAGAAAAGGGGGATAAAGGTTGTCTGCAGAAAATAGGTGAGAAAAAGGTTAGACGTGCGGGTGAGATTATATAGAGTGCTAGTAATACGACTGTGACCTGGTCTGGACCAGGGCTAGTGCTAGCTACTGCAACTGCAACGGCAACTGGTTCATCAACTGCTGCTGCCGTGAAGCCTGTACAGTGCACAGCAAAATCAGCAGCAGAATCAGCAGCAGCTGCTGCTGCTGTTGTTGTTGTTTTCCTGAGAGGTACTGGTGTTGCACTGTGAGGATGCTTTCGTTTTGCTGAAAGCTCCAGCTTTCTTTACATTTGAAAGGAGCTTTTGAAAGCAGTCTGTGTGTGTGTGTGTGTGTGTGTTTGAATGGTGAATGGTGAATGGTGAGTGGTGGTGGGAAGCCCTATTCGTTCGACAGTCTGATCCGATCAGAGAGGGGGCTAAAGATGATGGCGATGATGGCGAAAATTGGCATTGGTAATGTGTTTTGCTTTCCATTCGTTTCTGTAAACATGTGTGTGGGCGACGGGCGACGGTGACGGCAACGGCAAATTGATGGCAAAAATTGGTGAAATGCGATTAGTTTCTAAATACCAGTGTAGAGTGGCTCAATTATATAATTCTCGCTATAGAGTTTGCCAAGATTCTGTTGCTGCTGCTGCTGCTGCTCCCGCCGCTGTTTCAGATGAAGTTTTGTGTGCGACTGGCACAAGCTGAGGGAGAAAATTGCTAAGGAAAAGGCTCAAAACTAAGTAAACATAATTAAGTGGGGGCAATTAGATTGCTCATATTTTGTCAACAATGATGGCGCCGATTTGAGATCGTCGCTTTGATCTTTGGTGCTAAAAAAGAAGAAAAGATTTGAAAAATTAGTATAATTTAAATAGAGGCTAAATAAATATGAGTGAACACAACAAGTGCATAAGGAAAAGAATACTGAAATAGCAAACATGAATACATACTAATTGTAAAAACTTTGTAAAGGTTATTTTTTTGCTTTTCCTTTGGTGCTGCCAGTCTTTGCAAGCAGAGACAGTTTAAAAACAGTCTTCTTCTTCTCCTTCTTACATTTTGCCCCTTCTTTTCCCCTTTTGTCTTCTTCATCATCATTTTCCTCCTCTGATGATGTACTTTTCTCCTCTTCAGTGCTCTCTTCTCCAGTGTCTGCCTTTCGTTTTAGGCCCTGGCTGTGTTTCACCACCTCTTTGGCACTGTCCACCGCCTGCAGAGCAACCGAGGCGGCCACTGCTCCACAGTGACTTGCCATCTCCCACTGTCCCTCTTTTTTCGCCTGGTTGCCTTGCTCCAACAGGCGACGCAGCTCTTCAAATTTACTAAACACTTGCGAGACTGATTGTTGATAGTTAGTTGAACTGTTGCCGGAGCTACTACCCTGCTCATCCTCCTTATCATTATCAGCGGGAGCAGGCGGCAGAGGTGGTGACGGGGAAGAAGGAAGTATTGCCGATTTTTTTGAAAATCGCTTAGTTTTTTTGGTGCACTTCGACATTGTGTGTATGAGTTAGAGTTTGAGCAGAAAAGTTTAAGTTGAACTGAGCAATAGAGAAAAAAGTCACAAAAACACAAATTGAGTATTGATGAACAAGGTACGAATGACAAAAAGACAAAAATGATAGGCAGAGATTGAATTTAAAAGCGTGGCTAATGAGCAATACGTCAACAGAAATAAAAAGTTAATGAACTTGCTAATTAAATTGCTAATGAAGTGGTTAATTAATAATCAAATAATAAAAAATAAAGAGTCAGTAGGAAGAAGTTGTTGGTTTTTGGCAACTCGTTAGCTCGACAGTGCAGCTGAAACTGAACTGAAATTGATCTGCTGCTGCCTCGATGTTGTCGATTCTGAATACTTTTCAATGTACAGCCGGCGCCGGTGGAAGCGAGTGAGTAGAAGAGAGCAAGAGAGAAAAAGTGAGAAAACTGCAAGAGAGAAAGAAATTATAGAGAAGCAAAAAACAAGAACAAAATTTTGAAAACAGCAAAATTATGTTGCAAACTTTTTCGCAAGGTGCACTATCTGTCGGTGTGTTTCAAAGTTTTAAAATAAACTTGCGCAAATTTTTGAATTTTTGGATAATAAAGACTTCATACTCAGTAGATCACTTCTTAAATGTTTTATTTTATAATTGTGCTTTTTACTTAAAATATTCATCTTTAAGATGCTGTGTGTTAACAATGTCTGGAAAATAATCTGAAACAAAATATTTTGTACTCTGGTTGTGGCATAAACATTTGCATATATAAACGATATTAATCTTCAAACTTTATAACTCTCTTTTCTTTTCAACTCATCACAGACAGTCAATCATCATTCAGTATCCTTTTTGAACATAAAATAAATAAATTACTGTAAACGAGATCATGAAAGAAATTACAACAGCATCCAATTACAACATGTAGGAAAACTCTGGAGTCTTTGTTGGCTTAATCACTCTGCTTGAGCGTTTCTGTTGTGAAAAAATTGGTAATATAAAAGCATTAGTCAAAATAGTATGAAACAAACAGTTTAGCAGTATCCTTTACCAGTGGAATGTTTGGCTTAAAGGGTGAAGTCGACTTGACTTCAGCAGAACGCTTTTTGCTTTTTATCAAGCTGGCATTATCATTTGGTACTTTGAGTGCTTTATCAGTAGCTTCATCCTGTTCTTCCTTTTCAGTAATTTTAACCACTCGACTGACACCTTCTGCCATGCGACCAATCAGTTGAGCGTCGTCCATTTTAGAAGATTTTGATGATTGTGAAGATGAAGAAGGTAGTGACATGGTTCGATTGATTTTAGTTGTTCCAGGAGCTGACCGTGGCTGGGACACCTTTTCCCTTTTCACCATTTCTTCCTTTACCTTTTCTTTTGGAGCAATGAGAGTCACGGTGAAGTCTAGCTCCTTGTTGATGCACCGCCATTGACCGTCACGAAAAACCTCGGCTTGGTCGCACGAGGCAGACGCAACGCTGAGAATTTCAAGAAAGAGTCTGCAAAAAATAAAACAAAGAAAAGAAGAAGAAAAAATGGTAGTTTGGAAAACATTGTGATACCTAGAAACTACTACTAGTACTGTAGTACTGTTGTTCACCCATTCTAATTAGTGGTGAGAAGTGTCTTACTAGTCCACAAGTCAGTCGTTCTCTAATTTACTGCGGCTAAAATTATCAACTAGTTCACATTCCCTGCTTCAAGACAAAAAGTTAAATAAAATAAAAAATTCAATTCAGACAAATCAACTAGTAAAAATGTGAAGTATCAAAAACCATCCACCAATTTACCCATCAATAAAGAGATCATCCAAGTTGATGCGCACTCCACAGCTCTCCAGTGGACATCGCCAGAAAAACTGCTCTTGATTGCGAATGATCATCGTCTGGCCGTCAAAACACTGCAGATGGCTGGTGCACTTGGTCGAGCGGCAGGGCGTTCCAATGCGAGCGCCCGTCATCTTTAAAAAAATAAAGATGTTTAACCAGTTAATTTCAATCAAGATGCAGACAGTTTAAGTTCCAATCAATTAACTGTTGACCAGTTCTTACCGGACACTGCAGAGACACCGTCACTCGATCAACTGACGGAGTGGAGAAGACGCTGTCTTTAGCTGGTAAATTTTCAAAATGTTGAACTGTTAGTTTTACTCAAATACTAAATATTAAACGGGACAACTCAGCTATTTTTACCCAACTCCAGCGACAGCTCCGGACTGAGCGGCTCGGCGGTCCACCGGCGGACGAAGCCGTTCCACCAGGCGTCAAAATCGACCCGCTTCATGAGGTACACGCCAAAGTAGAAGTCGTCCTGAGGACTGCCGACGATCAGCCGCCGCAGACCGGAGTCCACCAGCGGACGGAAGGTGACCACCGCCTCGTGCTTCACCGTCCAGGCGGTGCGCAGCTGCTCCGTCAGGTCGAAGGGCACCCGCAGCAGGTCGGCCACCTCCTGGCGGCTCTGTCGCCGGGCCGGGTCGGGAATCTAAATAATAAAATAAATTAAACAATTAAACAATTTTGGTTCTAAAAAGGTTCAAGAGTTCAGTACTCTCTTACTCGAAAGGTTCGCCCGTTGAGAATGACCAGCAGTCCGGAGGGAATGTAGTCCTGTTGCACCGTGGCGGAGCGCTTGTAGCGACAGAGGCGCATAAAAACGCGATACTGCTCATTGTTACTGGCAATGGCAACGGGAATGGGAATGCTGCTGCTTCCAGAGGCCGTTTTAACGACGTTTGAAGCAGCAGTGTTTGGAGCAGCAGAGCCGGGAAAGAGCATCGGGGCAATCTCTGCCAGAGAGAAGTTGGTCCTCTCGCTGAGGGCTATTTCTGCAAAAGTGAAAAGGCAATGAGATTGTCAAGCTGTAGCTTTTTAAACCTATCAGCTTGCTTACCCTCTTGCAGGTACTCCAGGTCGAGAAACTGCGAGTCAATGAGTTCATAATCTAATAAAAATGAAAAATACAATCTGATAACAAAAAGGAAACTTTATCATAGTTATATATTATCTTCTTACCTCTGACACGACAAGGCGTGAGCAGCGTCTTCACGTGCTGGTAGGTGTTCATTTCTCCAAAGACCATATTTTGCGGACAGTAGGGCAGCGGATAGGGATACAGCCGCTGGTTGACGCTTACTAACTTCACCACATTTGCTTGAGGCGCAGCTGAATTTGCCTCATTTCTCTTTTCCAGCTCCTTGCTTGTGTCCTTCAACACCACCTTCATCGGAGCGGTCTCCCTGTCAGTTTCGGTCCTTGCACTTGTGAAGAGGTTGTGTACAACATTAAACGCCTGTCTCTCCTCTCTTGAGCTGGTGGTTTCCGTTTCCGGAATTGCCAGTGTTCTACCATGAACCAGATTGCTGACCACGTCACCTTGCGGCAGGTCGTCGTCGTCGTCACCTTGTCCACCTTGAGCAGCAGCAGCAACAGCAACAGCAGCAGTTCTTTGCAGTCGGTTTGCCCTGAACAGCGAGGCCATTCGCAGCCGCTCACCTTGCTCTTCACGGTGCTCTCTGCCGTAGTACAGCCTCTGAGTTCGACTTTGATCAAAGATGGGCGATTCGAGGAGCAAAGAAGTGGCGGTGGTAGTAGTGGTTGCTACTGTTGGCCGAGCTGTCGCTTGTGAGCGTTGACTGAGCTCATCGCCTGAGTCCTCGTCAATGTCTGACACTGCAAAGATGTCATCGTTATTGTCATCGTCGTTGCCAATGTCTTCCTCCTCTTCTTCCTCGTCAATGTCCTGGTCTTCTTCGTTTTCTTCTTCTTCTTCTTCGTCCTCGTCCTCGTCCTCGTTCTCGTGCCGCCAAAAGTCGTTCAGCTCCTCCGCCTCGCTCAGACTCTGCTCAAGGAAACTTTCCTCTTCGCTGAGGGCGTTTGGATAGGGCGGCCAACTGGACATATGTGTGGAGAAAAAAAGGGGTGTCTCAGAAGCGAGGGCAATAGTGCGATGATGGTCAGGCAAACAGCAAATCAAAAGGTGATCAGAAGATAGATAGATTTGTGCTGATGATGGGCGCAAATGATAAGTGATTTAATAGTAGTAGGACGGTGATGAGGATGGTGTTGTAGTGGGGAATCACACTGGTGGTAGGCAGCACAATTGAAGCAGTTGTTACCGTTGGCAAGTGCTGTGTTGTCCACTTTGGCGGCAGCAGCAGCAGCAGCAGCAGTCCGTCACCTCTGCTACCACTGCACAAACGCACTGAATCACTGAAACAGTGAGACTGCTGTTTCAAAACATTACCGCTTCGTTCTTACATGTCCTTTTGCTGACTGTGTGCCGCAAACTGACGGTGGACCGTAAAGGAAAGAGAGAGAGAGAGAGAGAGAGAGAGAGAGAGAGAGAGAGAGAGAGAAATTGAGATAGAGAAAGGGAGAGCGAGAAAAGGCAAATTAGATGGAACTGAAACAAAAAACAAAAGCTGATGCAGCAACGCAAAAGCGCACCAACCACTACAACCGCTGCTAATTCCTTTACTTCTCTCTATACTGTTCACTGCCAGTGCCGTGCTAATACCGTTTTGCTACCGCCACTGCTACCACCACTGTCGTCACCACAACTTTCTCTATCTTTTGAACGGTGCACCACGAGAAAGAAGAAAACGGTATCTTCAGTTTTGCGGCTTTCTGCCTACTGAAATTTTATTTTTTATTTTTAATAATCAATCAAATGTGCAGTGTAGTACAAAAGATTACAAACTTTTGTCTTGGTGCTGAAGGAAAGCCACACTGATGTGTGGCCATCAACACACAAGCAATGTCACTTCCGGCGATGGCACTTTTACTACTGTAGTGGTTTTGACGGTGGTTGTAGTGCACAGACATCGACGGCACTGTACTAAAAGCGATTTGCATTGCCTAGTAGCCCTCAACTGGGCGCCCTTGCTATATGATACGCAAGCGACTTAATTTAAGAGTAGCAGCAGTAGTTCCACCCGTGCCCTTGCCCGTCGTTGGAACGATCCAGCAGACATTTTGGAAAACACGACCGCACGCTAGACAGGCACAAGAACACGCTCACGGGCGCCCACTGCTATATGCCTCGCCAAAAACAGAAACAGCCGCCGCTCAAACCAAAGAAAGCATAGGAAACACACAAATAAAAGAAAGTTTTGGGAAAAACCAATGTTTTGGAACACAGGCACAAACACTAATACTCACTGCAGATGCGCCGATTCTTTTTCCTGTTTTTCTTCTTCTTTTTTATCATCATTTTCCCTTTTCCGTTTTGACGCTGCTGCTTTTCAGGCGACAAGACAGAGCGCGCTGCAAACGGCAGAAAGCACACGGCTTAAAAGGGGAAATCCCTTTTGAAGCAAACTTTTATACACGTCTCCCAAATTCAAAATAAGCCGGCAAAACCAACTAGTGCAGTCTGAAAATGACGACTCCCAACAGCAGCAGCAGCCAAACCAAACCGCAACAACAACAACAACAGCGACGACAAAAATTTGTACTATTTCGATTTGTGAACTTTTTCTTCTCCAAAAACAATCTCGTCCTCGGCATTTTGTCCGTCTTTCTCGGCCTACTTTTCATTTTCTACGGTCTGCTGAAGGTCTCCACGGTGATCAGCAGTGAGATGCACCGAGAGCTGCGCCGCTCCTTTGTCAAGTTCAGCAAAGTGCTCCCCTGGACGCGGCTGTTTGGGCTGAAAGTTCCCTCCCGTTATCTTCGCCTGTCAGTGGGCTACTCGGAGATCATCGGCGGGCTGGTCCTCGTGGTGGCCCCCTGGGAGCGGGTTAAGCTGGCGGCAAATCTCCTCCTGCTGGCCGTCTCGCTCAATGCCACCATCTGCAACTGCTTGGTAGACGAGGCGTTTGATCGTAAGTTTGGGGAAAAGAGATGTTATTTAAAAAACTGCTTAACTTTAATATTTCTCTATTTTTGCAGGCCAAACACCGGCCATCGTCTTCACGATGATGCTCACCTGTCGCCTGGTGGTCCACTACCAGGTGCTGCGACGCAAGGCAAAGAAGGAGTCCAAGCAAAAGAGGATCGAGGCTGATGTTCACAAAATCTCATCACTGGCTAAGGAGAAGGCGATCTTTGAGGTGCTCAAGCGGAACGGCATCTGCCCGGAGGAGTTTATGAAGCGCATTGCAAAGCTGGGCTTCACCGACAGCTTCATTGACAGTCTGGCACCTCAGCATCTGATGGCGGAACAGAAGGAGGAGGGGGAAAAGAAGAAGGAAGTGGCGGAAACTTACGAGTTAAAAGAAGAGTAATAACCTACTCACTCACTCACTCAGGCAATCTTTTTACTACTGCTAGTACAATATCAAACTTTTTTATTTATTGATCTTACAGATAATCCCGACAGTACAAAGAAACCTTTTTAGTGATAGAAAAACCCATTCATTCATCCATTCATTCAACGGCCAGCCAAATGTGTGTTGACAATGTCCAAACTAAACGGGTGTGAAACATTGCGGAACAATTTTTACCCGTATTAATCGTACAAAATGATTGTGATGCTTTTGTATTAGAAACCCTTTAAATGGAAATACTTTAAAAGCAATAATAAAACGCAAGTACAAAAGACAAAAATGAGTAAAATTACTTTTTATATTAATGACACCTCTTTACAATGTTCAATACAATAAGTTTCTGAGATAGCTGTTTCGCTAATGGCTTTCAGTTTTTTGTCACATATCATCCCCATAGCCGCCATAACCCGCCTCCAGCAGTCCTCTGTTGACTTGGATGTACCGATTGGCGTCTCGGTGGTCGACAATCGCCTTCGCCTGCTGCTCCTTGAGCGTGTCCGGAATTCGAAAGTGCCGTCGGCGGATGTGCTTCGTCAGGTTGCTCTTCTGCGCACAGCTGTGGCCACATTGCTGCCAGGTGCAGACAAAGGGGCGAATGGAGAGGTGCATTCGCCGGTGGTAGACGAACTTCTGACGACTGTTCATCACCTTGCCGCAGCCCTCCACCGGACAGGTGAACAGACGCAGCTGCTGCTCCTTAGCTCTTGATTTTAAGCTGCCGCGGGAGTTTGGCGATCGGGTAGCTTCGATTGCGGAGACTGGGGTGCAGATTGAGCTGGTACAGCAGAGTTTTTTGGCTGCCGTTGAAGAAGGAGAAGAGAAAGATGATGATGCTGATGGTGATGCTGATGAAGTGTTGAGCTGTACAGCTGAGTTTTGATTGCGATTAGCACTGCCATTGCCAAACTGTGGCTGAACAGCGCTGACTTCCAACGCTGAATCTTTAGTGAAGTTAGATGTGGCTGTCACAGGTAACAAAGATGCTGACTGTTGGGGTGTCAGTGGGTAAGTGTTTAGGAAGAAGTATTGCCAGTCTTGCTGCTGCTGCGAAAGAATATTCTGCTGTTGCTGCTGATGCTGGCGAAACGACGGAAAAAGCAGTTGATGCAAAAAAGTGGGTTGAACTGAAGAAAGCAGTTGCTGAACAAGGCCGTTGTTCGAGATGTTGTTGCAGCTGATGTTGCTGTTGTTATTGTTACCATCAATCAGTGGACGGTTGAAGAAAGACGTAGACGCCATTATTCGTTTGGCATCAGCAAGACAGAGATTCAGCGGCTCAGTGGCCGCTGCTGATAAGGGCAGCGGTGGCGGTGGTGATATTACCAACGGCAACGACAGTCGTCTCTGTCCAAACATGACTTCAATGGGTTGTGCAGAATTTCAGTCCCAAAGTTGTCTTTATTGTTTTAACTGCCAACCACCACCTACTACTACTGTTGCATCTTACTAACTAGCTTTTGTTCGGTTTTGCTCTAATTTATGTGCACACAGCTACACACAGATTTGTCTGTCGATAATGCAACAAAGTTGAGTGTGTGTCCGCAAGCGCTTGTGTCTACTTTACTTTCTCATCACCAGTGACTGCCCTCACCAGTCTTCACGCTCAATTTGCTGTGGTTTTTGTGGTTCAAGCTGTGTGCTGTTTCACCACCTTACCTTACCTCACCTCTTCGTTCTCACCAAAGGCTACCCTTCTGATTCTTGGTAAGAAAAAGCGAACGTTACGGCAATTTACGTTTCGGCCAATAAAACATGAACACCGAGAGGGAGAAAAGAGTAAAGAGTGAAGTAATGATGAAATCCATTTCTGACTAATATTCACCAGCCATTTCAACTTTCAGTTGGCACTCAACATGCAACAAACTCAACTTGTTACTGTTACTGTCGCTAAAACGTAAAACTACAGCAAAAATCGGCTGTTTGGCTTCAATGGTCCTCTCTCTCTCTCTCTCTCTCTCTCTCTCTCTCTCTCTCTCTCTCTCTCTCTCTCTTTTAGCCAGCTCTACCAAGAAAAGAGACTGCAAAGAAGAAAGAATGGCCAACATCTTAAAGACAAAAAAATGAGAGAGGGAGAAAAGATGAAATTTATGAGATCGTTCTCCTCCACCACTAGCACTTCTTCTCTGAGGTGCACACTTTTAGCAGCTATTTGTCAAACGCAGCAACGGCGATGGCATTGTCAGCAGTAGCAGCAACAGCAGTAAAGACACCGACATAAAGTGCAATTTGCTGGTGCTTAGCTGCTAAGCTTACCAAGTAAAGCGTCTGTGTGCGTTTATGTCTGTGTGTGTGTGTGTGTGTACTTCGAATGGGCCCCTTGTTCTTTGCCTTTGGTGGCCTCTACTCTGTCTCCCTTCAAATCACAGCTGCAAATACAATCATTGCAAACCACAAGTGGTGAACCGACAGGCGAGCGCCGACTGTGACTACGACCACGACCAGTGCGTTGCCCGGCAAACACCGCTGACCCTCTCCTATCCTTTCCTTTTCAGTGCTTCTTCTCCCTCTTTCGTTTTCTCCAGTCAGCATCCCTTCCCAGTAATTCACGCATAACCAACTTCTGCTCCAGCCGTTCAGTCGGCCTTTTCGCCAGTAGTCACTGAAGCTGATTCAGCCGCTGAAGCTGAAGCTGACGCAAACCACGTACTAAATCGGCCTAACACTACTACTTACGTCAATTAACTCTGAATAATTACCGAAGAACACAGAAGGAGCAACAACAGCAAAAGCAGCAGCAGCAGCAGCATTTGAAACATGATTTATTACTCCTTCCTTTTTTATTAGCAGATTTTGCAGAGTTGTGGCCCTGCTAAAAATGGCAAAAACCGCAGCAGTGGATCAATTTAGTTTCCTAAACTAAAAAAAGAAGCACATTTATATAATTGTAAAGGGTAATCAGTAAGTACAGCAAGTATTTAAAAAGTTAAATTTTTATTGTAACTTTTACTTTTTAAACTAGATTTTTGCACTTTGCTCAACAATTGGTTTGAAAAGTATTTTATCTGAAAAATGAACGCCCAGTTACTGCCAAACTTTTTCTTTTTTAGTTTTCTGTCACTGAAAGCTTGGGAGAACAATATTCTTTCACTTGTGATTTAGTCCTCTTTCTTTTTCTTCTTTTTCTACATCATCTTCTTCTTTGGGGGCATTGCTATAGAACTGCTCCTCCTGACACCACCAGTTGTGCCAGTGTGTGTGTGTGTTTATGGTAAGCACCCCAATGAATTTTGATTGAGAGAAAGAAGGGGAGAATGAGAGAGAAAGTGAAAGAGAACACCCCAATCGAACTAACCCATGCTTTGAGAGTTAGCATGCGCCTGAAACCTGGTGCCAAGCACAAGCACAGGCAGCACTGTTCTTTCCCACTTTCTCTCTTTTTCTCGTTCCAATAAAGCACCAGTACAACAGTTCTTCTTTCAATTAGATTTGCGCGCCCACAGCTCTTGCCATTCTTCATCAGTTTTGTGCGAGAGAAACTGACTGAAGTGAAAGACAACCAGTCAACCAACCAGCCAGCAAGAAAATCAGATTTTCACTTTGCTTTCAAAAAGAGCAAACTTCTGCAAAGCAACAGCAGCAACCGCAATGGAAAACAATCCCAAACTGATCATCCAAGCGTTCATCGCTCCTCAAATGGCCGAGTTGCTGTGCAACCGAGATAACTACCGATGCATCAACGTCGTCACCATCATCGTCAGCATCCTCGAGTTGATCGCCTTCGTTCTGATGCTAATTAGTAAGATGAGCATCACTGGTGGTGGCTTTTTTCTTCCAATTTTTGTTAAATGACTTTTTTTCAAAAACTTAACTTTCTTTTCCAGGTCGTGTCATGATCATTCAGCACTTGCTGAACGATGAGCCAGAGGGTCAGAATGGTGAGGGTGGAAATGGTGGCGGAAATGGAGGAGAACAGGCCAATCCACAGGCCTTTGTGCCCAATGGCCACATCGCCCGTCCTGCCGCCGAGGTAAATGCTGCTGAGGTGGCTGCCGCCCAGAATGAAGGTGAGGAGGGTGAAGAGGAAGAACCGGTGGTCGATGACGAGGAGGAGGAGGAGGAAGGAAAGGATGGCCAGGCGAACAACGAAGAGTACAATCAGCAGTTCGGAGACGTCGTCAACAACATGGTCGGCTGCGGCAATGAGCCTCGTGACAAGAAGAACGATTAAAAGGATAACCCTTTTACAATTTCATCCTTTTTTGCATGTCAATTAACCCTTTCTTGCACTTCACGCTTTTAGTTTAGTAAACTGCACAAAAATAATTCAATGCGACTTATACTGAAGGTACCTGATGCACATGTAGAGAACTTGCAAACTTAAACGGATGTAATTGTAATAAAACTAATAAACTTTTAAAATGTATCTATTTGGTTGCAATTTTTTAATTTAGGACTCAATAAGATATTAAGTCCTAAATTTAAAAATTGACAAAAAGTGCTTTTACTCAATTTGAGCTTTCAACAAGTCACAAAACATTTTTGATTTAAAAATAAACTTTTGATTTGTACTTTTGTACTTTTACCAAAAATTTTGACAAATCTATCTATTTTAAAAGGTTTATCTGTACAGTTTGTTGAATTATGCAGACGTATTTTTTTGTTTTTAAATATTTGATAAAACTATTATTTAACTAAAAGCTTTACAATCAGTTCTTAATTAATGTAAATAAATTAATTGCAAAAAATTGTGTTTTTAGTTTTGTCTTTAATTTTAATAACTAAATTTAAATTAACGCTAAAGTAGTCTACATTTTAAAACCAAATTTTAATTAACAATGCTTCTAGAGTCAGCCAACAGGGTTTTAAGGTTTTTTATTGTTACTTCAAAAACCAATAAAAACCATTTGCTTTTTTCACAAATAAAAAACATAAAAAAATAAAACTAAACAATTAAGTTCTAACACATCACACATAATTAAGTAAAACTTGGCATATTAATTTAATTGATTAATTTAAAAAATAAAATATCAAATAACAAAATAAAACTCAATTTTCTCTTTTTGGGTTCAGTATACTTTTACCTTTTTTGCTTATTGTTTTGTATCCAATTTTTTTTGCTACACTAGCCATATTTTGGTAGTTCAAACAAAAAACGCTAAGAAAAAATTGCTTTACCATTTTACTTTTCCGTTGCTCTAGGCAATTGTTAATTAATTTCAAGTTGGGAAAATAAACAGTCAATTTAGACAAAAAATTTAAAAATAATTAGAGATGTGCGCTAACAGAAACGTGTTTAGCCAAGTAACGGTGGCATTTTACGACTCTCTCAAATGAAAACTAATGCGCTCTTTTAATTAGAAAAAAGTGCTGCCGATAAATGCTTCTAGTGCTTTGCTTGTGCTTTTTAAGTATTATCAAGTAGTAACCGCCTTCTTTTGACAGTAATCAAATGGAAAAGTCGTGTAAAAAACTTTAGCCAAAATAGTTTGCATCTGCTTGAGCTTTAATTAAAACTGATTTACCTTTCAACTGTACAAACAAAACTTTTCTGATTTTTAAGCAAATATTTTATGAGCAATGTTTTAAGCTTTTTGACAGTTTTTTATTAGAATATTTTGATTATGCTAGAGAATTTAATCGCAAAAATATTCACCATTTGGGCATTTGCGGAAATGCAATATGGTAGTGGTGTTCTCCAATCTGTAGATTCAAGCATTGTTTTCTAGCACTCACAACTGCCATATGGGAATACTATTAGAATAAAAAGCAAGGAGTTTGGCACACAACATGAACTACTGTTTTAAAATAAACTGTATGCTAAGTGTTTGAGTGCGGTAAATTAGCGTGAATGCAAGCATGCAATCACTAAAAAGCTCCCAATGAATTAGTAGTATTCCATGAGGAAGAAATTTGAATGAAATATAAGAAGCAGATCAATTTCTGGTAAGCAAAGTAAAGAGCACTTTACTTAATTTATTGCTAAAAACAAGAGTAAGTTGTAAAGCAGAGTGGTGGTAGTAGTGGTGATTTGTTGCGCCAAAAAAGTTGTTTATTTTAAAACAGCGTTTGTTAGGAAACATCAAGACTGCAAAAGTTAATATTAACTTCCTACTCGATTCGACAGTTTCCGCTCAGCAGTTTTTTTTCACGTATACTACTATAATTTACTGCAACTGACGCCCAATGTTGATTTTAAATTTATCATATTACAGTTGATTGAGACCATCGGCATTGCAAGTAACAAAAGAGTGGATGATGAGGAAAGCTGGGGATGTTTTCCCTTCTTTTCTCTGGCTCAATCAATTGAGCAGTTGCAGCTGTTAAATCGGCAGCCAGGTTTAAAAATAGACCTCACAGCATTAAATGCAAAGTCCGTATCAAAATGAGCCATCTTGGTAAATACTAAATAAGCCTCTTTGGAATCTCTGACAAACAAGGAGCGATTAGAAGAATTTGCCCACATGTTGAGTAGCATTGTCTGACCAAGGCGTTGGGAGTGTGCATGCAACATAAGAAAAAAATAAGACGCAAACCCCACCAATTCGCCCCCGTTCAATTAGCATGAAAAAGGTTTTCTGCACTGAAGTGGCCTGTCTAAGCGGTTTGACCACACCACCACTTACTTATGACTAAATGATTACAACAAATGTGCCTGCTTGGGTGGCGCACGTAATTCGGATTGCCCTCCGCTTTTAGTGGCAGACGTAATTGGGCGCCATTCAAGCCTGTCAATATTTGCTATTCTCTCTCTCTCTCTCTCTCTCTCTCTCTTTCTCTCTCTCTCTCTCTCTCTCTC
>JAALOO010000963.1_pt1 | contig 22517 bp, 16 predicted proteins | sample 7257641 | NCBI WGS metagenome assembly JAALOO01 (sample SAMN14085613, study PRJNA598686) | mite metagenome | biome: ENVO:01001000; feature: ENVO:01001002; material: ENVO:01001226; isolation source: single female mite from University of Michigan culture on fish food culture... ...
CAAAAAAAGGCTCGCTGTAGTCCTGGCTTGCCAGACTTACCCCCCTGTTTCTAAAAATGATGACCTAGTCTTGCTTTGCTTGCTTGTCTCATCTGTAGCCATTTCAGCAGTGGCAGCAGAAGCATCAGGAGTAAGCACTTCATCTGACAACTGCCACAACTCGCCTTGTCAGATTATCAGTCAGAGTATTTAGCATTTACATTATCTAATACCTCGCTGTTGATTGATTTCACTTGCACTGCTTGAAAGTTGCTTTTTCACGGTAATTTAATGGCAATATGCACGTAAAATGATTGCAACGAAAAAATATAAACTGACTATGCTTTTGACCGCTGACCTCAATGTCCGGTATTGTTCACTTTCATCGATTTTTTGCATACTTTTACAAGTTCACTTATTTTTTATTGGTAACATTGTGAGCGCGTTGAAACTGCCATTCTGACAGGTGCCTGTGAATTGAAGGGCAATCCTCTTTTTCTTCATTTTTACTGATCACTTTGAAATTGTTCATAGTTCCCAGGTGTCTGCTGTTCAATCAAGACATAAACACTCGAATCTAATCTTTGACATTAGAATCTTCAATTATCAAAAGTTGCAAAATAGTAATCTCTTTTGCACACACTTATAACATGCGCAAATAAAGAGAATGCTGGAGTAGATGATGGCATCCATTTGGGCTGCCATTGTCTGATTTTTAATGTGATCATTTTATAAGTTTAATCGCATTTTTTAATTTTCAAAAAGCATTCTTTTCTTTTGATGTATAAGCACTAATTTGCTAATTTGGCTGCTTAGGTGATGCAACAAGTTCCGCACGTTAGAAGTTATGCTATTCGATTGATAAATATCAACGTTGTTAATGCTTGAAAACTTTTTTGTACTATACTGTTGAATAATTTAGCATATCATGCACCATTGTTTGCGCATTATCACTTTTGCTAGGTTTTTTGCAACTTCAGCAGTTTTTTCTTCATTATTTTTTTCCGCCAAGCAAATGTGTCATCATGTACATTTTTCGTTCATCAACTTAATTGTTGAACAGCACTGTTTACTTTGCACAGGTAATCTGCCGTTTTCCATCGCCTATTATCGTAGTCGGGCCATCATCACAGGCGATGAAACCACCGTGTTGCGTCACTAATTAACGGTGATCAGTGCATCGTCCAATCGGAGAAGACAGATTTAAGTCAGCGCTGACCATAGTAGAGAACGACGGTAATTTGGAAAGTCTGTTTGTTTGTCTGCTTGTGCTGGTTCAATGTTAATGTGACCATTTCGGCATCTGCATTGGAAAAAGAACAAACTGAAAAAACGTGAAAAAGAGCATCGTCAGTTCATTGAAAGGGAAAGCAAAATGCAACAACGACCTGTTTGTGGTGCTCGCAATGTTACTCTTTGCAAGTTTCACCTGACTGACATTGAGTGGCTCTTTGCAAATGAGTACTTAGTGCTTCTCTTGTTCACATGAAGCTTCTTCGTTTTTTCTCTCCTTCTAACGATGCTGCTGATTAGTCATTTGAATCAATAAATGCTTTTTATCTGATGCGCTCACCGCTCAGAGTGCGCATTTGCATTGTCTGTTTACACACACACCGCTGAAATGGTCCAATTGGAAAAAATAGTAATGGCTCTTTCTGCAACTTTTGTTGTAATGCTATGTTTAATGTACATTGTCTCCTTGTACTTAAGAGGCAGTAAAAATGATGATCGATGGCGGGTGATTGTCGATGTGCTTTATGTCACCTTGAATTTGACCAGTTTGAATGTCTGTCTGTTTGTCTGTCTGTCTGTCTTTTACTGTGTCTCGAATGCCAATGAGGGCTAATTGCCGGCAATTAGCCGTGTTTGCCAGTCGATTTGTTGAAGTCCGATTTTCCCCGTATGACGACTGCCGTTCTACAGTTGATCTTGTATAGAGGAACACTGGAGCGACAGAAAGACAACTCGGCGACGGAGTGTTAACGCCATCGGCGATGCGCTAGCCACTGACAATCAATCACGGACATCATCGGTGAATCCTCAATCTCGCACTTTTTGCATTTGTCAAACAATCTCAAATTTTTCTCCCCCTTTCACAGAAAGCTCCTTGAGACTCCCTTGCTTTTTCACACACTGGCTTATCCTCGTCTCGCTGCCGGTGAGAGAGACAATGAAGTGATTGCAGCAGCAGTAGTGGTAGTGGTCATCTCGGTCGTTTAGCCGACTTCCACTCATCACGTAGATGCAAATGCCACTTTGTGTTTTGGCAGTGTTTGTCTTTTGGTAATGTCAAGCGACAGCGACAGCTAACTCATCTGACGGATGTTGTCTCATCTCTCGTTCAGTCTTCCCGCCCGGTCATTAGCTTGTTGGCATTACTGGGCAATTATCGATTAATTGGCGGGCTCTTCTGCTTTTTCTCTTTATCTGTTTTCCGCTGTCGGCCAGTCTTGCACACCTTGGATGCACACATCACACCGAGGGAAAGACAGAGAAAGAGCACTGGCACTATCAATCAGCATTAGCATTTGAATTATGAATCGCTCACGTTTGTAGCCGGCGTAGTGGCGTCTGGTCTCTTCTTCTAAGCCTTAGAAGCGACCATAGGGGAACAGTGAGGTGCAACAGCATCAGCATCAGCAGCTGTTGTTGTTCTTCTACTTGTAGTCCTGTGCCGTCTGCTCGGACAATTTGTTTGACCGCTATCTGGCCAACTTTTGGCTTTCTGGCGCCACATCAGTGTAACGTGCAGGCTCGCTGTGCAGGCCAGGCCAGCGTTGCAGTCATCGGTATTCGCCAACGGCGATAGTCAGCGGTTGCACGTTGTGGTTTTTGTTACTTCTTTTTCAATTGGCTGCTAACCACCACCACCACCGCCACCACAGTAGATAGATCATAGTGAGTCAGTGATAGTGATGCCTGCACACACACACTCTATCTTTATTTTGCTGAAGAGCATCATCAATTGAACGTAGCATCTATCTCTTGTTTTGCTAGCTTTTTCCTCACCAAGCAAAGCTCACTCTCACTGAATGAGACGGCAAATGTCACGCATTTCGATTGCATGATTCCCTTATTACCTGAAAGAAGATGTGCACTTGGCCAGAGCTCTGAAGACGACGGCGGCGGCGTGTTAATCTGCGCATTATCGGGTCCATTTGCATGATTACAGCTAATAGGCTTTGTCTTCACTGCCGATGATGCGCTCCTTTTCTCTGCTCTTCGGCCATTACTAAATGACATCCGGACGATAGATGTGAGTGCTTGTGTGTGTGGTGTGTGTGCGGCTACATCAGCCGTCAACCAAGAGGAAATGGAAAAGGAAACAAACAGAACCGATAGCCGATTGACAAATTGGACATTTCGATTGCACTAGTTTGCCTGTCACCGGCGTGCTAGATGGTGATTTGCTGTTTGGAGTAAATGTAGAAAAGAGAGTTGTGTAATCAAACAACTGATAAATCACCACAAACAAATAAGTACTCGCTGCTGTTCAAAATGTAATTACAGGCACATAGGCACTCTAAACCTCTGAACTGTATTCTGTGCCTATCAGAATTAGTAGCAGAACTGTAGCGTCTTAAAATTTATTTTTGTCGCAATCAACTAGCTAACTTTGTACCTTCACTGATGTTTATCAGTAAACGTTTTTACCTTTATTATGCTGGTAAAACAAATCATTTATAACCCGTCTGCTGGCAAAATTAATTAGGCTAATTTACCGGTGAAACTGACAGGCAAGTTTGTTGAAGAGAAGAAATATAAAGAAGTAGCCGTTGAAAACAACGGAAAATCACTGCGCCAACAACAACAAAAACAGTAAAAGCCACGCGCCGGAGTGTCTGATCAGAATACATTACAGGTGGTCACTGTGCGCAGTGAGCACAGTATGTGTGCTCAGACTGATGCACTCTTGCCCGCATCATACCTGTTGAGCTCATCTACTCGGATCAATTCTTTGACCTGCTGCTGCTGTTGATTATAAATAACTCCACGATTTGCCGTTTGCCACTATTGCCTTATCGTCGGAAATGTCAGTCAGAGATGCGACGGTGACGGCGGCAGCAGCAAAAGAGTCTTTCCTTCGACAATCCCGCATTCTTAATTGTCGATTAGCCTTGCTGCTGCTTGCGGTTTCTAAGTGTTTGCAATGCCTGCGGTCTTGTGGTGTTTTGTCTCGCCGTTTCAGTGCGGGCTCACGAGTTGCAAGAAAGTGAAAAAGAAAAGGAAAAAAGAAAAAAACGGAGACATAAATGCCGTGCTATTCGTGTCAGTACTACAGGAAAACTGGTTGTATTTATTAGCGGTGGTACTACTCCTTTAGTATCTGTCGCAATTATCCAATTGCCATAATTCTGCCCAGTTTAGTAAGTGACCAAGGAGAAAGTACTCGTTTTTAATTAACTGTATGAAAAATTGTGTTTTTGTTTGTGTTTGTGAAAGTGTTTTGTTTTGAGTTTGAGGTGGTCAGTTTGCCAGACAGTTCATTATCTTTTATTCACTAAAGTTAAACAAAACGGCAGTTTTTTAATCTTAGTAACACACTGTTTTTAAAAACAACTCAATTTTAGCTTAGTTTTTTGAAAAATGACACATTTTCTTTATCATGTTTTCCTTTTTTACCTTTGAGTTGTAATCAGTTATTAATGTGGTTTTCACAATCTAAATATGAGTCAAAAAAGTTGTTGTTTTTGGTGAGTCAGTTGCATCTTTGAGTTTGACTGGCTAGTGAAGTGCACTAATCTTAGTCATTTTTATCTAAACATAAAAGACAACTTGCAATATGTAAATTAGCAAGCAACAGACTCATGGAAACACAAGTCATAAGGAACTGACAGTGTTATCTGAAGTTTTCACTGATGCACTGAGAAGTCTTAAAATGACGATAAAAGTTGCATTAGCCAACACACACTGAACGTTAATTTAAAATTTCAATTTACTGCTAGTTTTGTGTATTTTATTAAAATTTGGGCTAACCGACGGATGCACAGTGTTTTAGTGTGATAAAGTATTTTCTGGTGACACCAACTCTGAATCATTTTATCAATTTTTTTCCAGCACTATCAACACCACTATTGTAGTTCTAAATTTGCAGTCTATTAATTAGAGAGGAAAAGTATCATCATTTAACACGCAAGTCATTGCTAAGTTTTTTATTTCTTATTACTCGTAGTTTTGCACTTTCTTTCTCTTTTTCTAGTGCACTGCATTTCCTTGTGTGAGCATTTCAATTAGCAGGCATCTCGTGTCTCGCGAAAATGAATTAGCATGCCATGCAATTTTTCCATCCAATTGCCCATCTTCAAGCCTTTGTGAGGGGGAAATGAAAAGAAAAATAATGTGACTATGTTCTTTTTACTTTCTTTATCCATCACTTCCTTTCTTTATTTTTTGTCAGTTAGTAGATCAATGAGTAGAAAAAAAGAAGCATCCATCAATTGTTGGTAATAAGGCTCATTTTGAAAAAAAATAGGATTCATTGGAGCTAAAGGATTGATGGTTTGGCCACTTGCTGAGCCGGACATTCTTGTACTAGAGGTTTTCTGAATATCGATTTTTAAAACTGAAGTACACAACACCAACAAATGTCCAAACACAGCCTATTTACTGCCGTTTAGTTAAATTAATCTTCATTTTAACCGCACTGTACAAATGTGCTCTAATTGTTGGCGCTGCAAGATTAATTTAATTAAGGTACTTTGCACAATCTCACAATAAATTAAAATAGATGTAGTCTAGAAAAAAGTGAGTTTGTGTACTTGAGATGATTGTGAGAAAAGCAAGACAAGATGACGGAAAGGTGACTAAGTGTCAGGTGCGCGCACCTTATGGTGAATTTGCGGTCATCCACTGCCCGTGAGGAAGAAGCATTCGAGTGCTGGTGGCGGTGACGGTGGCGTCGAATTTGCACTCGTCGAGTTCAAGGGAGATCCTCCTGTGACGCCTGCTGACTGGGAGCTCCTGGAGCGCACAAAGTTCATTGTTTGTTTTACTTTCCTGCGCCTAACGCTCATTGACACGAGCTGTCGGCTGGCTGCTGAACAGCGGTTAACTTCAAACTTTGACTGTAATGTCAGCAAACATGATGATGACAACTAGTGTGTGAGTGTGTGTGTGTTTAATTGCAACTTGTGTGGTTTCGACTTTGGCAGTACGGCCAAACACTGTGTTTGCACCGGATGGATGAACAGTAAAGTCTGGTGGTGCCCTTTTAAAATGCCCGAGTATGTGTGAGTACGGCAGCTAATGGCAGGTACTGCGCGTGTTAGTTTTCGTGGGCACTATTTTGTCGTGTCTTTTCCACTCCCTTTCTATTTGCTCGAGTCCGTCCATTAGGCGATTAGATGTCTATAGATGAGAGATGAGAAATGAACGTGCACACACTCACATTCACGCCGACATTAGTGTGGTCAAAAGTGAGTCGCAAGCGAAGAGGTGAGCAGTTAACAGGCACTCAGGCACACAATTGTCAGAGTCACATAATCTCGATTGACACTAGCAAATTTGTACTCTTGCTGGCCCAGTCATAATGTGCACTGCCAACCACCACATCGTGCAATCTGGAAGCACCGAGCAGTAACAATTAATCTGCTAACCATTCTGACGCCATCTACGTCCGCCTGAAACACCAGCTCTATCTTCAGTGACTGCAAATAAGTGCCAATGAGAAGAAAAAGAAGAAGACGAAGGAGATGCACTAAAGAAGCAAAAACAGCAGCAGCAGTAAATAAACAAATAGCCTCTTCGTCTTCTTCTTCTTTTAATCGACTTGGTTTTGGCAATTGAAACTGGCTTAACGGTGCTGCTGTTGACAGTGGCGATGGCAGTGATGGTCGTAGATGGTCATCTTCTTCTTCCTCACAGCGTAGACAGCTTATCTCTCAAGCAAATGCCATTCGCTCTGCTGGCGCCTCTTTCTCCCGACGCCGATGATTCGATTTGCTTCTCCAGTCTATTGTCTACCTGAAAATAGTGCACGCACCACTGAAACAAACTGACCAGACTAGACTGGACAGTAGAGCAGTCAACTTTGTCTGTACTGGATCAGCATTGTGCCACTGCAATTACCGGACGCTGTATTCTGCCAGTGGCGTCAGTGGCAGCGATGGTGCTGATTACAGGTAGATTCATTCAGACACACACACGCACTTACACTGTTCTTATCAGGGTTGACAGGCCTTTTATCACCAGCACCAGCACTACCTTCAGTGCAGTCCGTTTTAGGAAAGGGATTAAAATCAGTGGCAGCCACCTGTTACCGCCGTCGTTGCCAGCTTTATTGATTTGGCCCTGGTGGCAGATTCGAGTCGGTCGAAATGAGCGGCACTTGAAGATGGCCAAGAGCACTACTGGCTTAGAAGAAAGAGAGTGTAAACTACAGTGCATTTATGACTCTCTGTCTGTGTGCGTTTTTGTGCCACAATGCCATTCCAATTAAGCAATAGGTTAGAATTGGCCACTTGTAGAAGGAACAAATGAATGGTTCTACAGCTGTGGTGGTAGTGCTAATGTTTATGATGGTAGCAGTTGTGATGTTGCTGGCACAAACAATAAATACTGGCAGTAAAATAAATCAAAGGTACCGATGCAGTTATTTATGTCCTAGCTGACCATTCGATGAACCATTTTGCTGACTTCTTTTTACTTCTTTTAGCTGTTTACTTCTTTCAACTTGTGTCAAGATTTCTCAAAAAAATTTTTATGGTTGAGATGCTGTTTTAGTTTATTTTTTGCTTTTTGGTGTTACCAAAAAAACTGTTTTAGCATAGAACATGCTAAACTGCATTTAAAAATACAAAAACAGTTTTTTATTTTGTTTACCTACAGTTCATCGTCATTAGTCAGTTAGTCAGTTGATGCCGGTAAATGGTGTTGACATCAATTTATGTGATTCAAACACAAAAAGTGCACAAGTTGCCGACTTAGAAAAAGAAAAACCGCGTCAAACTGTTTTTGCATAACAGTTTGTCAGTATTCTGCAAAAAAAAACTTTCTAATTCCCTTTCCCGGCGCCAATCGTAAAAATATGCATTTACATTTTTGTTTGCCCGTTACTTGAGCAGCCGTTAATATACTCTTTTCTTAGACTTGTTCAATTGTACACTCACTCATTCACTCAAACATTTGTACAAGTGGCGACATTTAGTTTATCACGCAGCTTCAACATAGCCATAAACAACCGCCTGTTTGGCGATTGTAGTTAGTTATAGTTAATTCAATTTAAGCCAATGTCTTAGCTGTGATTTTATATTTATTGACATGACTTTGTGAATGGGAATGTTTGTGTATGTTTTTGTTTGGACACAGCTTGGGAAGGCCACACAGTTGGCTGCTATTTTGCCAGCCTCGTATTCACCAATGACCACACTGTCTTTGTGTCTTCTTCTTTTCTTTTGTAGCGATGATAAATTTGTCGTCAATTATCCTTGTGATTACACTACCGACCAACGACTACCTCAAGAAAATGTGAACAATAATCTGCGATTTATTTGTCGTTTCACATTTACGTTTAAGTTCGTATTCTATTCTTCTTTTCTGTTTGTCTGTCTCCATTAGCAGTCATGTTACCAAAAAACACACCTGTTTTTCAGCAGTACTTTTTCTGTTTCCTCACCAGCTGCTCTGGTTTACAAGAGGAGAGGATTTCAACAAAGTTTTGCAAATTTTTACTCAAAAAAGCATCAACATGACCATGAATTCAAAAAAATATTTTTATTATTTGAATCAATCACTTTTCTCGTTAAGTTTCCTACTTTTTCAGTGCTAATTCATTGAGAACTTCTGTTCAGAGTTAGCTTACACTTTCTCAGCCTCTCATCTTCTCATCTTCTCCCACCTTTGTTTTGCTCTATCTTTTTCTCCGCAGTTCACCACTGTTATTCCTGGCAAACACTTTGCAGGTGTCAATTTGTCTTCTCTTCAGCTGTCCTTCCATTTTTCCCCGGTGCCTGCACTTGGGTGCGCACAACTGTGGTAGTAGTGGTAAAGGTGGGCGACCAAAGTTCACATGCCTCTGCTAACATTCTCGTCATTGCATCATAGCAGCACTTGCAGTATCCTTCTTCTTCTTTTTCATCTGCTTTTTTAATCTAATTTAATCCCCCTCACACTCTTTCCCCGTTGTTAATAATGCGACTTTAGCCAACGCCATGTGAGAGAGTGGACAGAGCAGCTCGTCTGCAGTGGCACACTCTGACAGTAAGCTTAATTGACTTTTAATTACGCCTCCCTTTTTTCAGAACTAACTGGCCCCTATGAAGGAGAAGAAGAAGAAAAAGAAGAGGGGGCTGCCAAGAGTAATCTGGCGCAGTCGAACAGTTTCCAGCCGTCAGGTTGGCTTGAGTAAACCCGAGTTGAGTTGAGTCATTTCCTGCGCTACCACACACACAGATTGGCGACCAATTATCTTGTTATTAAAATAATCCTCCAAATGCAGTTAGTCTTTCTTTTCTGCCTCAGTCTGTTTGTCAGACAGAGTTTGTCTGAGCTGTGTGTGGTTGTGTCCAGTCTACTTCTGTACAGTGTTTACCGCTACTACCACAGTTCAGTTCAGTCTATTTGCTGTCTATTTATACCGTAAAGTCGGCAGGTCTACTACGGCCACTACTACCTTAGACGAGTGGCCACAGTTTCCATCATCGTTTAGGTTGACAACAGATGCAAAGCAGATTAGGCAGGCGGGTGTCGCTGTCAGGTGAAGGTGCCGCCACTTGCCGCCACAGAAGCTACAGCAGAGGAAAGTGGAAGTAGAAGAAGAAGAAGCGCCAATCTCAATGAATGTCTGTCAAGGGAAGTAGGCGGCGGCGGCAGTGGCAATTAGGCACAATCTATCATTGTTTGCCCTCTTGTCGGTCTTCATCTCAGCCTGCCTCCATCTTAAAGTCCTGCGATCGAATAAATCACCATTCGTCGGCGAGTGAATGCTCGCTAAGGAACAGGCCTACAGTCTCCGCACCGGTGACAAGCAGCGTTGAATTGAATTTGAGCATGGCTGCCAGTGCCAGTGTTAACCTGACTGCCTATCTGCCTGCCCGGTTATCTATCTATCCCTTCCGTACGGCGCGGGCGAGTGTCCTGCAATCACAATCTACTGGCGACTGTGCTCAATGCTCATCCAATGAGCTAAAGCTCAGTTTGTGTGCTTGTGCGCCCAGTGGCCAGCATACTTGTGGTGGTGGTGGTGGTGCTGGTGATAAATGGACACGCACTCACTCCAAACTGTGAACATCAGAGGATGCGGCAGGCCGGCGATCAGCAGAAGTGGACATGTAACACTTCAGCACTTGTGTAGAGAGTATCACCATCACCACAGCCATCACCACCACCATCACTGAAAAAGCATCATCATCCAAGCACATTCATATACTTTCACTCAAACCGCAGGCCATTGTTACCTGCTGCTGCTGAGTACACACACACACAACTTGGGGATAACTTTTTTCTAATTCAGGCACGCATACACTACTTTTGCCCCTTTTTCCGCTCAGCACCTTTGTCTAGTTGTTTGGCGCTTCTACTTTTCTTTTTTCTTCTTCCTTTCACTTTTCCTTCTTCGGAAATGTGTGCACTCACCTCAGAGAGCGTATATGATGAACAACAGTCCAGTGGAGCAAATCTTCTATGAGGATGATGATTGGCGTCTGACACGTCCGGTCGAGCACGGTGCTGCTGAGCAAGCAACACCATCAACACCATCAACACTACCACCAGCACTGCCCCACGATCATTACCTGATCACGCCGCATCGAATGTGAATCGCTGCTGCTGCTTTTTCCTTTGCTGCGTTTTCATCTTTACTTGCACCTCTGTTTCACCAGCCGGCTGACAATTCCATTTTTTCCACTCTAATTTACGCTCATTTGTCCGGCAATTGTACTTTAGCCTGCAGTATTTCATAATTTGTGCTTTTCAATTGTCGTGACTTGCACAACGCTAATTTTTTGGGTTGTGTAGCTTTTTGTTTTTTTTCAGTTCATCTTTTTCTTCTGGAAGGACAGATCACCATCATTATTATCATCATTACCATCATCGCCAGCCAAGTGGACGAAGTCGAGTTCACATACATCACCGGCAGGTGTTGACAAGGCCACAAGGACACTGAAACGATGTTCGATGTTGGATGTTGACCGACATTGCAACCAAATATATGATCAATAAAGTTTGCCCCCTTGGTCACTTGTCCAATTGCCACCATTCTGCTTTGTTTTGCTGATCCACTGCCTTCACTCTTCTTCTCATTAGCGCCATTTAGCATTTGTCTGACATATGCCCCATTAGAGGCGCTGCTGCTGTTGTTGTTGCTGATGATGGTGGTGGTGATGCCGTCCTTTGTTTTAGCAGCATCCATTCTGTCGTCGGCCGCCATCCGACATCATTGCCATTTACGTGTTTGCCTGACTGTGTCCTTTGGGACTTCTGCTGTTGCTGCTGTACATGTAACATCACCATTTGGGACAAGTTCACCTTACTCACCTACAAACACAGAAACGATGCACGACTATGCGTCATTAGGAGTGCGGGTGCTCACACAAACACGCACACTTTTTTGTCCTCACAACTCCTCTCTCTCCCTGTTAGGTCTTCTTGAGCGTCAGTATTTCGTCGCAGCGTGGTTCCAAATTTTGAGTTGTAGCGATCCTAAATAGATGAACTTGCATTGTCATGGGTGCGCAAGTAAATAAACAGGACACGCGTTAATTACTTTATTTAAGCAAAAAGTTTAATTTTTCTTTAGTGTCTTTTGAAAATGATAAAGACATTTTGCTATACGTTTTACACCTGCATTAGCCGTTGAGCTAATTTTCCTCTGTCTGAAGGTGTCTTATCCTTCTTTCACTCACTCAGTTTTTTCTGCCCCAAGTACGTCTGTCAGTCATCAGCAAAAATGATCTCGATCGATCTCGTTTTCTCTCCTTTTCTCTTTTGCCCAGTCAGGCATCCATCACTACCACCATGCACTCATCGTCATCATCATCATCATCATCAGCACTGGATCGTCTTCGTCTGTGAATCTTCATTCTCTCACTTTCCTTAGACCGTTTCTCTTCGCTTAGCACCTTCGTTCTTCTTCTCTCCTATCCTGCTCTACCACCATCTTCTTCTTCTTCTTCTACACACGTTTTCTCTTCTCTTCTTTTGGTTTTACTTTTTTATCGTCTGTTCGCACTGACTGCACGCGCTCGACGTCTGTCTTTTTCTACTGTCTTTCTCTCTTTTTTCTCGCCCCTCTTCCAGTGTCTTGTCTCATCTTCACCTGCACACACACTGACTTGTTCTCCTCTGCCGTCTCTGACACATCACCCGAGAGCACATCTTCACTTTAATTTAAAAGTTTAATTCACTTAGATCGGCACTTTTAGTGCGATCTCGTCTCTGGTCGGTGCCAGTCGCCGGTTTTTGTCCATCTTCTGCATTTTCCTGTCTTGTGTCTCCATCATAATTGTGACTTTGCAATTTTCTACTTCTCAAAATCACGATGATGACCAGTGTGCACCTTTAAGGAGACACACAAATTTAGGTTGAGGTGTGTTTGTGGTACTCACTACCACCAGACCGTGCCTACATTTTTGTTTGCCAACAATTTACAAAGCACACATCAACTGTTGTGCTGACGATCTTTTTTCGTTTTCTCCGTCTTTATCAGAAGTCAATTTTGCAACTTTTGTTACCAGCTCATCACTAATCGGCAACAGGCTAGGCACCAGCACCGTTTTAAAAGTATCGGCGTGTGTGTTGTGCTGTGCGTGTTTGCGTGAGATCCCACCGTCACCAGTGAGTTGTGTTTGTGTGTGTGCTCTACCAAAGAAGTCCATTTTTCAATTTTTTTGCACACAATCACATTGTGGACATTGTGTTCATTTCTTTCGTGAGAGCTTTGTGATCCCTGAGCACCAGACTCTCACAACCAGTACCATCGTCGTCGTCGTTTGTGCCTGATAACTTGCTGCCGAACCCTAAGCAATCAAAAACAAAAGAAAAAGAAAACACTGCGACCACCACCACCACCACCACCACCGCCACGACAATCACACACAAGTTTGTGTGACTGCTCTAAACGGCGACAAACGGTTGACTTGAGCAGTGTGTGTGTGTGTGTCACCAAGAGTGTCCGGGCGACCACTAAATTGCCCTCAATGCGAGTGTAGTCCTCCCCAAAGTCACTAAATGAAGCTCAAGAAAATGAAGCAATCTAACTGCAGCAGTTTTCAGCTACTGTACACAGCCTTATTGTTCGGTGAGTGTGTCCTCCTGTGGCGATTATCTAAAACCAATCTAGACGCGCGTCCCCAAAAACGGCCAACTGTCCGGCTTGCGATTCCAATGTTGAATCAATTGCGAATTGTTGTCCTCTATTCTTCACGTTTCTCCTGTATCTCTCTTTTTCCCCTCCTTTTGAGCAAGTCAGTCAATTCTTTGCCAAGATTGTTTCTTTTTGCCCTCTTTCTTTCTCTTTAATTGTGTCACCTCTGACGCTCTTGGCATTGTGTTTCTGTTTCTTCTTCTTCTACTGGGCGCGTTAAGTGCATCGGCTCGCTGGCGCTCAATGGCGGCGCTAATTGTGGCGATTGCCACCTGTTTGCTGTCTGTCGCCCAGTGGTCGATTACAACAAAGAGCCTGTCGATCCTAAGCCTGCCCGAACGGCGATCTTTTAAAAAGAGGCGATCAATTGGGCAGGCAACGGCAAAGATCGTCTGCCATTGATTGAGCACACACCGGCACAGACAGACAGAAAGAAAGAAAGAAAGAAGGAGATAGATAGAGAAAGGGGGACTCTGACTGAGCTCTCCTGATGAGCACCTCAAATGGCGAACAGACCAGTCGCACACTCCGTCGATCTGTCACTATTAATGGCGATCGTTCGGTTCAATTGAGATGGCACTGCATTATTTTATCATGATAGCGGGCAGTCTGATTTACCTTTTTGCTTTTGATGCCGCTGATGCCTCCTCTTCTTCTTCGTCTTCTCCGTTTTCGTCTCATCTCTTTCACTTTCTGCCTCCCATCATCAATAATCAATCTTGCGCATCTCGATGCTGCCGCAGTTAATACGAGACGATACAGTCTGCGCTGAGCCCAGCTGAGCTGAGCTGCAGCAAAGACAAACGCAAAAATCTCATTTGCGTTTTATTCTTCTCTTTCCCCATTTTCTAACTCTGCCTGGCTCGGCCACTGGCTTGGCCGTCATTTTCAGTCAGGCAGACAGTCAGTCAAACTCAGTCTTTCTCTCCCTCACTACTGTCGTTTTATTTCCGTATCCCACCGCAAAAGTGTCATCCTTCAACGGTGTTGCTATTATTTCCTCCTTCATGTTGTTTGCATGTTGATCAGACGCTCCAACTTTATCTCGTGTTCAGACTGGCTGGCTGGTGGCTAACGCTGGATAGCGCCTTCCCATCTTTGCCAGCACGTTCCAAGTTTGTTTGTCAGCATTTAGCTGTTAAGGTCCGTTTTGTCGCATTTGCATCACTGGAACATGAAGTAGATCACCGGAACGATAAAACACATACACACACTCATGCAAACATAGTGTGAGACAAGCAGACTAAATGGCAGCAAAAAAATTGCAGTGAAGAAGTGCACGCGGCCCTCGCAGAAAGGACACTCACTCTGGAAAGTACTCCGCTCAATGTTTGTGCGTGTGTGTGGTCAATGGGGAAGAGAAAGAGTGGTCAGTGCTTGCTTGCGGTCAGTGAATGCTAATTGTTGCCATCTTCTTCCATCTTGTCTGATGCTGCTGGTGCTAGCGACTCTCACTGCAGCACTACCGCCAGCACTCTAGGCAACGGCAAATCACGTTTTACAGTTTTCGGTAATTAATTTAGAGCTGCTTTCTCTTGTGGCAGAGTACTGCTGAGGTATTCAGGCAGAGGAGCTCAGACACTGCAGAGTGAAGATGACTCGTCTGCTCATCTCTTCCTCATCGTCTGAAATTGAGATTGAAGCGATGCGATGTGTGTGCTGGCAAACAGTAAAGGTAAAAGGGAGAGGGAAAAGAAAAAGTGAATGTGTTTCAGAGATGCAAAGACGCCTGTCGGCTCGCTTGCCCGAGGCACTGAAGTGGTTTTTGGGAAATTTGTCCATTTCAAGAGAGCGGTGGTGGTGGTGGTAATCAAAACGAAGAAAAGAAGAAGAGATAAGCGATAGTGTTACGGACGTTGAGGTAACTGTTACTGACGTTCCAGTGCCATTGGTCACACTAGTGAGCACAGAACAGTTGCTGCTGTTTCAGTTTGTTATCCAGCCAGCCAGTGAGCTGTCTGAAACAGTTGCATCTCTTCATCAATCATTGCCCACCGGTGCCGACTAGTGATCGACTTAATCGTCCAGCTCTGTCTGCTCTTCTTCAGCTCATTTTATTAGCTCCTGTCTGCTTTTTTCTAGCACTTTCATAAACTCATTTCAATATTAAAATGTTTATTGGAAAGCAAAAATTGCCAAGTCAAAGAATGACTGAAAAAGTGATATTGGCAAAGTCGATGTAGATGGGGAATTGAGCTTTAGAAGATGCCAGCTCAATTTGATTGTTTCTTGGACTAATCTGCCCCACTGATCAAGCATATTTTTTACTTCTTCTCACCATAATCAGTTTTGATGAACGGCGATTAGAGGAGAAGAGGCCCAAAGGCATGTGTGGACTGAGAATTCATATTTAAGACGAAAATGCTTTGTGCAAGCACACGTGCAAGCGCAGTGTCTGTCCTAAAAGCATCTCTACTCGCCATTCTATTTTAGTCATTGTCGTCTGCTGCTTTTGACTTTGAATTGACACCGGGCACTGTTCGTACAGCACCGTATCTTATTCAGCATTTTCATTGAGTTCATTTCTCAAACACGACTGTGAACGAAGAGATTACGTTTTTTAAAAACCATCTCAGCTGAAAAAGTCCCATGTTTGCTTTATCTCTAGCTCGTTTAATCCTTTTTCTTTGCGCACGAGCCGCTGAACTTAACCTAGTTGAGAACAGAACAAACAGAGACAGATGGACAGTGCCATTCAAATAGTCCCGTTCTTCTTCTCTGTTGGAGAGGATGTTTAGAGTAAGAACCACTTGTTGGTGGGCCAAGCTCGTGCTTGACTGTCCTTACGTGTCCGTCAGACAGGCAGACAGAGTTGCTGGATTAGCGTGCAATTAATGGCAGCAAATAGCAGAGGCCGTGATGGCACTGCACTACTAACTGCTCTGCCTGGAAATGCTGCTGTTGCTGCTGCTGAAGACAATGGCGCCGTGTTTGCTACTCGAGCCCACAATGGCATTGTCATCAAAGGCAGATGAAGAAGAAGAAAAAGCAGTAGTGCTCTGCTTGCCTTTCTGTCTCCTTTTTCACTTTCTCGATCATTATCCGCGTGCGAGCACAGGGCACTCGCACACACACACACAACACACACATTGATACGATTGAAGAAAAAGATGAAGAAGGGGAGCTTTTACTTTAACTCAGGTTGTGTGCGCCCGTGTTTTCCCCTTTTTCGAGACGTGTGACATGACAGTGGGACAGACAATTGGCACGTATCACTCGACAGTGAAATGCAGAATCCGAATTCAAAGGGCACTGGGAAGTGCACACAGCACACGGCACCTAGAGAAGAAGCTCGAGGAGTTTGCCACCTTTGACAGTGAACAACACTATTCAGCAGACTGTCTGTGTGAATGTGTCAGTGCAAGTGTTACTACTCAGGAGGGCAGAAGTGTTGCAGGTAGCTATTGCTTCTGCTGCTGCTGCTTCTCACACCATAGTTCACTGTCTCTACTCGATTTCACTTTCACTTTCGACAACTGTTGCCTTCATTTAGAGGGCATTGTCTCGTCGCTTCGTCCGTGCTCTCTATTAGGCGCCATTGGACGTTGAATTACCACCACCACCACGCAACCTCTCTCTCTCCACTGAGACGCTTCTTTGTCTTTGGCCATCCCCGTAAGCGCACACTTCTTCAGTCAGTCAGCCTCTTAGGAGCTCTCAATGTCAGCCAGTGGCGTTTCTATTTCATCACTAGTTCAATTGTGTGCCGTATGCATACTGTGAGGGATGTGTGTGTATTGGCGGATGATGATGGAGATGCACTACTAACACCAAGAAAAGGGGGAAAGGGCTGAGGTGAAAAGCGCTTCATTGAAGGCAGGGGCAGGGGAAGACAGCGTCGGTCGTGTCTGCCATTATTCCTGATGATTGGTTTGCCATCACTGTGAGGTTCTCTGTGTTGTTGGCAGGCACTCATGTAATATGACTCAATATCGGCTAAACTAGCGCACATGCACAAACATGCACACACTCCACTGTCCATGTTCATTCACTAAAAGTAGTGTTATGTGCTCGATGTGCTCCTCTGCCGCTCTTCAGCATCACTCACTGTGCCACTTGTTGCTCGTAAACCACCAGTCGATCAATTGAGCTTGGACTGCTGCTGCTGCTGCTGCTGGATGGTTGCGCCAATTAACTGTTACGAGGGAACACACACACACTTGATGGCCACTACTGAACTCGGCCAACAACATTCTCCCGATGACAATTAACTGCCACTGGTGAGCACTGCTTCTCGCCGGTGGCCATTGTTCACCAGAAAAGTGCTCCCTTTGAGCACTTGTCTTCTTAGTTAATCGATATGCAGTGTTCGACACGTTCTTCAGATGAGTGAAAGTCGATACTTTGCATATGAAAGAGCTGCCAGTTTTCCCTCTCCCTTTCTCTCTCTTTTTTTCAGTCTATTAGGCCATTACGTAGACAGCCTAGAATTGAGCATTGAACAAATTAGCAAATTCAATTTACGAGCAATTGAAGCAAAACAGCAGCGGCAATAACTAGGAAAATTGCAACGGCCACCACCATCACCACCGGTGACTTGCGCCCGAGAACAATAACATTTTGTACGGGGTCTGCAGACTGCTTTCCTCTTTCGATCGATGTTCATCGACGATGGCGGCGGTAGCACTTTGTAAGCAGTGGTGCGCAAAAAGCCAACTGTGAACTGCCGCTGCACACCGCTTCCGATTGCCCACGATGCTCATCGAGGTGCACAATGTTCTGTTCCTCACCGGCAGAGTGATACAATCGCCGAATAATTGGCCGACTGCTAGTCAGTCTGCTACCATTTACTATCAGTGTTTTGTGCCACTGTTTGACTGCCTGTATGCTTGCCTGAGCGGAATTGTAAATTAATTTACCACGCCAGCTATGTGCAATTGGAAATTGGTCCTCTTCGATTTTTCCCGTGTCTGGTAGTGCCTGTGATTTGATCGTTTTAGTCACACACAGCGCAGTCAAATTAGTGATGGCAATTTTAATTAAATTGCAGTTCACACAACTGCAAATCTCTCTTTTTGCCCTCCGTTTTCCTCAATGCTACAATAGATTTGATAATTCAATTAGTGTCCGGTACCTTTATTTTATAAACGCTCATGTCTGGTAGAATGATGATGCTTTAGCAGCATTTGACACGTATTTGAAAATGAATTCCTGGTGTGTCTGATTGAAAGTAGATTGATTTTCTTTTAGAAAAAAACGAAAATTGATTTGAATTGAGCGATTGCAAATGAGAGTAAAAGAGAAAACGCATTTGCAATTGTGTATGCTTCTGGTCGATCGTCATTTGCTAAAGACAGAGATGCCACTTGTCGATTTTCTCCGATTGCTGCTTCTGTCAGTGTGCCATTGTGTGACTCTCCGTCTTCCCCTTGATTATCCTTTTGTTATCTTCCGTTTCTCTGTTTCCTCTTCAACTAATTATTCTAAATCATCATCATCGTTTTCTTCCCTTCCAGGTCTGCTCATCCTTCCCAGTGTGATCTGCCTTCGGAGAGGAGGAAAAGCCGAGGTGGTGATCGAAGAGGCCGACTCTGAGGAGTCAATCGAGTCTGACTTTGCTTGTCCAGAACAATTTGGCTACTACCCCGACCAGAGCAACTGCTCTCGGTACCACCTGTGTGATCATGGAAAGGCCACGGTGAAGAGCTGCGACTCCGGCCTCTACTTCTCCACCATACTGAAGACCTGTGACTGGCCGTACAATGTCCAGTGCGCTGATGGTAATAGAGGTAACGCATGGTTACTTTGACTTTTCAATTTTTCTCTACATCACCGCTACTAAACTGTACCTACTTTTTTCTTTTCCCATTTTTAGGCGAGTTCACCGGACGGCACCTTCGACTGAGGGCCAATGGAGAAGAGGCAAAGAGCGAAAATGGCGTCGATCAGTCTTCAGGCGATCTGGTGCCAAGCAACCGCCGACAGCCGGTCCTGTCCAATGAGGACGACAGCTACTGGCTGGGACGGCCAGAGTCGACGCTGCTTTCTCTGGGTGACGATGACGACATCGTCGACAGCTACCACTACGAAGAGCCGCAGCGGCTGTCAAAGCCAAAGCCGGCACAGCAGAGAAACCAGCAGCCACCAGAACATCGAAGAAGTACGTCACCTTCTTCTTCTTCTTCTTCTCCCACAACATCGCCAACTAATGAGGAGGAGGAGGGAAACAGTGAGGATGATGATGGACGCGGGCCGTGGTTTCACAGTCTCAACTTTGACCAGATTCGTCGTCAGGAGGAGCGAAAGCCTTCTGTTTTTAATCGACTGGAAAACTCTACAACTGCAGTCAGTACCACCTCCGGTCCTGCCACCACCTCCTCACCGGCGCTGACGAATCCCTTTATTGCCATCAACAATGGCCGAGGTGGCGGATGGCGTCACACTGAACGAGGCAGCCAACGACAACAACCACAACAACAACACCGTCCCACCACTACTGAAGTGCCTCATCTACTGCCACGGAAGGCACTGCGAATCGTCAATGCCGATGAGGATGTTCTCGCCGGTGGCGATGAACAGCCCACTTCCAACGAGAGCGGCAGAGGTGGTGAAAATGAACCTGATGTGAATGACCTACGTCGGAGTCAGAAGCCGAGAACCGATAGCTACCGACTAGTGTCGCACAATCCGACGACCAGTAGACAACAACAGCAGCCCACTACGACGCCTTCTGCTGAACTACGCCCGCTCCACTTGGGCTCCTCTCGACGACGAAACAATGGTAGTGGCAATCGTGCTCGACAGCCCACCACACTGCCACCCCCGCCGCCTACCACCACCTCTCCCCCGGCCACTCTGCGACCGTGGAACGTTCGGCAGCCTCAATCGTCGGCAGCCGTGCGGAACACTGCAGCCCGTACTCGACAGCCCTCCCCGGACAGCTTTCGCAACGGCATCCCCGAGAACGCCTTCAAACAGTTTGAACGACGCCCAGTGCTGAGGGAGAACTTTGAGGATGATGACGAGGATGACGGCGGCAGTGCCGACGACGCCGTCGGTCTTGATGATGCGCACTACTTTGTCAATCCGCTGGAGATTCGCAAGAAGGGCCGCGGAAGAGGTGGCCCGGCTAGAGACGCCGATCCGCTCATTTCAGGTCACGTGGCTAAGGATGTCTCTAACACTGTGGACGGCGCTCCGCGACGAGCTAACCGACCGGCATCAAATCAGTCCGCCAACCGACAGACTACTGTTCCGCCGACAACAACAAATGCTCCAACTACTCGAAGCCGAGCGAATAAGCAAGTCGATCCGGACACAATCTACCGCTCCTTTCAAGCTGGCTTTAGAGGCGCCGTGAAGCCGGTGCCGGCGGGCAACCTGCGCAATGGCGGCGGAGCCACAAACACCGACGACGATGGAAACACCTTCCGGGTGAGCAACCCATCCGTCGATATGGAGTACGAGGAAGTGGGCAATGAGGATGAGGACGAGAACGTCGAGGAGGCAGACAACACCGAGGGCGTCGCCCATGAGGACATCAACTCCACGGGCAAACCGGTAGCTGGCGGAAAGGAGATTGTCGTGAAGTACGATGACGAGGAGGAGGACTCATCGGCTCGCAACAGGGCCGCCAGTCGAGCCGGCAGTCTCAACAACCAACGGCCGCAGTTCACTCCATTCTCCACCTTCACCACGGTACCGCCTCCACAGACGACGTCCTTCAGGTCGGCGTCTCCCACGCCTCCACGACTGACGCAGTTTGTGGACGTTTTTCTGCACAACAAGCCAAAGGCGCAAAGCCATTTCACCCCGACGCCCAAGTCAAACACAGGTAAGAGCAATGAGCCATTTACTGATCACCCTTTTACTACTTACCCACTAACACAAAAGCGATACACATACACTCACTCACTTGCACTGACCTACTGACCAACTAACTTACCTATTCACAAGCACACACGCTCACCTTTTGCATGCCTTTTGTAATGTCATTTCCCATGTCTTGCATCTTCCTCACACACACACCTCGGCGATTGAAGGCAGCAGCAGCAGCAGCAGCAGCAGCAGACGACGAAAGCAGCATCAACAGCAGCAACAGATGATGATGATGCCAAAGATTGTTCGTTTCAACACCCTAGAGAATGCCTTTATGCCGCACATCCGAGCGCCGTCAGATCTGTCAGGTGATAGTATTCACAGTAACCGCAGACCGTCAGTTGCACCTCCTAATCGATTCATCGCATCAGCATCGCCACCCAATTCAGTCATTAGACCGAAATCTAAATCTAAGGGGAAATCTAAACCGACTACCGTTAAGCCCACTACTACTACTACCACCACCACAGCTAAGCCTAAATTATCCAATTCAGCTAAAGGTGTTGTCAAAAAGGTGCCAAAGATGAAAGGCCTCATCTCATTTACCGTTTCCAACGCCGGCCAGGTCAGCCTCAAAGCAAAGGTGATCACCCCCAAAGTGGGTGAAAGGGCGAAAAGCAAGCCGAAATCAAAGTCGATGACAAGTAAATCGGCTAAATCGAATTCAAAAAAGAAAACAAGACCAACAATAGCAACAACAACAACAGCAAAATCCACTACCTCTAGGCCGAAATCAAGTTCAGTCAAAGCAAAGAGCAAAAGGAAAAAGTCGAAGCAGAGCAAAAAATCACAATCAGCCTAACAGTCTTTCAGAACACAAAGGAGAAACATGGTGAGACGATACATCTAGTCAACAACAGCAGAAACAGAAACAGCGGCAGCAGAAGCAGCGGCAGAACTAAAGGTACGATCGCGCAAATAGAAAGCCGTAGATAACACTTAGTTGCTGCCGCAGCTGCTGTAGAGAGTACAACCCAACACAAAAGACAAATTGCAAAAACACATCGGCGACAGAGGCTGCAAAGTCCTTAGCTCTATCAATCGCTAAAACTACCACCAGCCACTAACCATCACGAGGACACGCTTCAACGCTGGCAACTTCTCTTCAGCGACCAGCCCCGTTGCTGATCTTAGATTGCTGCTGCTGTTGTCGCTACAACCGCCTTAGCCTTCTTGCCCACTAATCGACTAATCATCGCTCTGACACCTCTTTCTATCTTTTTCAATTTGGCAATGAATGAAGCTGCTCACAGAATCGAGACAGAAAGAGTTGTCAGTCTAGACCTACTTTTAAACTACTGCCTTACACACAAAAGGACACGACTTTTCTCACACTTGCCACATTGTGAGCAGTCACACACTTGAGCTCTCACTCTCTCTCTCTCTCTCTCTCTCTCTCTCTCTCTCTCTCTCTCTCTCT
>JAALOO010000964.1_pt1 | contig 22506 bp, 18 predicted proteins | sample 7257641 | NCBI WGS metagenome assembly JAALOO01 (sample SAMN14085613, study PRJNA598686) | mite metagenome | biome: ENVO:01001000; feature: ENVO:01001002; material: ENVO:01001226; isolation source: single female mite from University of Michigan culture on fish food culture... ...
ACACACACACACACACACACACACACACACACACACACACACACAGACACACACATTACTGCGTTCGTGTGATCGGTTATATAAAGAGAAAAAAAGTCAGTGCAAAGTCGAAATGCTAAACGGTTAATGAAATAATGGAATGGAAAAAGAGAGAAAGCGAATGGAAATGGGCGATGGGCTAAATAATGAAGACAGATTTGTGCACAGGGCAGTGTTCTTCGGCTTCTGATGCTGCTGATGCTGCACTGCATTGCATTTTCTTCCGTTACATGGCAATTGTCAGCAGGACTGAAAGACAGTGTGCTTCTTGACACACACTGGGCCTAGCACACACACACACACTCTCACTGCTTAGGCATAATCCAGCAAGGACTGCACACTGCCGACTGCTTTTGGTGCTGTTCTCCCCTTCTCCCATTTCTTTTCTGCTAGCAAATTAATAACCAACTGACGTGGGCTCCATCTAATTACTAAGACGGCTTAGCTGCTTGCTGAGTGCTCTTGCTGTTGCTGTTCTTTCCAGCCGTTGACGTCGTCGTCGTCGATGCCACCGAACGATGCAAAAGTAAGTAGCGAGAGTTGTGGATGTGCCAATACATTCTTTCTCCCTCTCTCCAGCTAATACGTTCTACGACACAGCCATTGTGTTGTTTTCGCTGCCTATTCTGTGGCCTTTGTGGCCATTGGCACGTCGCTAGAGGACAGCCACGTAGTAGTGGAGGAGGGCGCACAATGAAAGGGCAAAAGGCAACAAAGCAAAGTGCGGCTGCCTTCACCACTGTAGGCTTCAGCACTACAGTTTCAGCTTTAAATTAAAGTAGATTAATCACCATTAGGTCATATTGGCATTGGACAGCCGTGAAAAGTTGTTGGTCTCGTCAATTGGCAGGCGACTTTGATTGAACAGCCTAGGCGCGATAAGGGCAAAAAATATGGAGGGAACAAATAGAGAGCATATAAATGTGAGAAACTGAAACACACTACGCTCAAAGTTCTGATAGTTTTTAGGCAAACCAACATTGAGAATTTGGTAAAAGCATCAGCAGTGCTAAAATTGTCGTCAGTGTTCTTTCTTTTTTCTTTTTACACTCTCCTTGACACAAGTGCAGTCTTTGTAACGCAAAAACGTGCAAAGTGCAGTCTTCTTTCACACTTGGCACGTCGGCATTGAACCAAACAGTAAGAGTTGTGTGGCGGTCGCTTTCCCTCTCTCTCCCTTCCTTTTCTCTGATGCACTGTTTCAATGGTCGAGCAGTGGCAAAAGATAGGAAGACGATAAGAAATAATAAAATTAAAAGAGTCGTTAAGTTTTTTGCGCCGACCGTGGTGAAAGAGAGTGGTAAAAAAGAAGAGGATGGTTGTTTCACTGTTTCACTGCTGCTGCTGCTGTTGCTGCTCCTCACTTCCTACTTCCTGTGAAGATAATTTTCTTAATTAGCTACTACACTGCCACCAGTACAAGGGCCAGTGTGAAGTGCGCATAGTGCGACACTGAGGGAGAGAAGAGAGAGAGACACAAAGAAATGGAAACTGAAATGGCAGTGATGGTGGTGGCGGTCGGTGGGACAAGAAAGCATGTTTAATTATTATCGCCTAGGCTGAACAAATGAGCCTCGACTTGAAATGGATTCACTGCAAAAAAACAGCGTCGTCTGCGGCTAGAAACGGCAGCAGCAGCACTAGAAACCGAAATTTTTGGCGCACAAATCAACGGCGGATTTTTTAGCAAAGCAAAGGCGAGTTTTCTTTCTTCTCTTGCAGATAGCATCGATTAGTTGTGCAACTCACACTTGCAGCAGTACGGGCAAACTTGAATGAAACTCTTTCTGACTTTTTGTACGTTAGTGAGCCGAGAGCAGAGCAAAATTCTGAGAGGAACGCTAAGGCGACATCCACGAAAGAAAAGAACATGCACGAACAGATACACTACAGCCGACGACCGTCCACTGCCATCAATGGGCATGACACCACTGTGACACATCAAGAAGTGGCAACATCACCAGCATCAGCAGAATCACCAGCATCAGCCATTGCATGTCTTCGATGGCTGTGTTCGGTGTTTGAATGTTCACAATGTGCAAAGGCTCACTCTCTGCTGGAACTGCTACAACTACAACTATTACTACTTCGGCTATTCAGCTCTGCGTGCCGGTCTGCTGCTAATATAATTAATGTTTATGCAAACTTGTACCCGTTAGGAGGGAGAAGAGAAGGGTGAGCGCGCGTTATTAAAGCTGATCGATCCGCGTCTCTTGCAGGGGCAAGCAGGCTCGAATTTGTCTTCGCTGCGTGTTGCTCTCTTGCGTGTTTGTCTCTCTCTCTCTCTCTCTCTCTCTCTCTCTCTCTCTCTGGCTCGTCGTTAGGGCAACTTTTAATAATGTCACACTTGGCCAATGTCATATATCATCGTTTCAAAGCTCCGCTGTAGCCCTTCTGACTCACTTTGACTGCTGCTGCTGCAGACCCTTTACCCGCCAGCACCCTCATCCGACTGGCTCAATGTGTGTGTGTGTGTGTGTGTGTGTGGCTATCCTATTCTGACAAAACAAAAAAGCTCGCCTTTGCACAAATCGGACGTGTTTAAAAGGAGGCTCAGCTTCAGTCTTGACTTCTGATTTCTTGCTTATGGTTGTTTCATTTCACTGCTTTAAAACATGCATTCTACAGTCAGAAAATCTGGGAGCTCATTTTGGAACTCAGCCATTGCCCTACTCTCTCACTCGGTCACTGTGACTACTTTCTCTCTTTCTCTCAATGTGTATTCCGCCACTGGTCATTGACTGTTTGTCTAGCGATGATGCGGTCGTTTAATTAAAGTCATTAAAAAAGTTGTGCAAAACATTTCGCCAAAATGTGCCACCAAGCGGGGCCATTTGTTTGTGAGAGTCATAGTGAAGGAAAAAGAGAGAGAGAGAGCGAGGGGAGTGAATAGGAGTAAAAGTGAATGAAGGCAGCCAGGCAAATGGCAACTGGCCACCATATGTTACGGCTATTAGACGACTGCTGGCGGCGGCGGCGGAACAGAGAAAAAGAAAGGGAGACGGAGATTGAGACTGGGAAACGGAAACCAGTGGTCAAGAGCAAAGAGCGCAAAAAGTGCAAAGAGGGTAGAGAATGCAAGGGAAAGGGTGGTAGAGGGGAAAAAGAGAAAGAGAAAGTGAAGCGACACTTACCGGTCACAATGAGCCTGCCAGCCTCCTCGCTGGTTCGCAACTCGTCCGTCAAAGTATGCCTCACTTGGCATTTGTAGGAGGCCGCGTCGGCGAATGATGTGTTTCGAATGAGCAACTCGCCAGTGGAGAGAATGGAGTAACGACCAGAGTCTGTAGAGTAGAGGAAAAGAAAAGCATCATCAGGGTTAGTGCTGTTTGTAGAGCTGGCTAAAATTGTTGTTGTTGTTGTGCCACCCCATCATCCGATGTGTCAGTTTGCAATGTCCTCCGCACACAACTGCTCTTTGGGCAACAAAGGGGTAATCCTGCCTCCACTGTTGTCTCTGCTGTTGTGCAAATTGTGTCACTCCACTTTTCCCCCTCCCCTACAGGCTGTGTTTAATTTCATAAATTAAAAGTGCACTTGAATTGCGTTTAGTAAACTCTCTCTGTTGGATGAATGGCCTGTCAAGAGGGACACCAGCACTGTCAGCCCAGTCCGCGCAATGGGTCACTTGCCACTCACAATTATGCAGCAAATATTCAAATATTCAAATAGTATAGTATAAAGCGCAATAAAAGGCAATATATTGGTGATGGTGGTGGACAGCAGGCGGTAATGCCAGCAGTAATTCGGGTGTTAATGACGTGCACAATCTCAAGACCGTGCACCGATGCAGCGTTGGAGCGCTTTGGAGAGCACATTTCTCGCACTTTTGTGAACACGATGTCAACGCACACACAAACAATGTGACCTGCAATGTGTGTACTACACGTGAATATGCTACCATAGACTGCTGATTGTGATGGCGCCAGCCAAAAGATTGGAGCCTGCAATAGGAATTGCTCAAGTAAACTTCTGCTGTGACCGCTGTGTGAGCAGTGGTCGAGAGGAAGAGAGAGAATGAGAAAACAAGTGAGAATTGAGCATTGCGGGCAGAATGCCGACCACTGGTGCTCACACAGACCGCTGCCTTTCCTTCAATCAAATCCCATTAAATCTACTCGACGGGCAGAATAAACTTTGTAGCCATTTTGTCATTTCGATTCCATTTCCATTGGCCAACCGAGATGGATGAAAAATTAAGCAAAGTGCCAGCAGAGAATAGAAAAGAGAGAGAATGAAAGGGAGTGATGGCAGTGTTGGCGGTGGTGGTGGTGATGATGGTAACGGCAAATAGAAATTGCCTCAGTAGACAGAGCGCGAGCGCAAATTGCGGCGATGAAACAAAGCAGAAATTCAAAGTACAGAAAGAGAATTAAATTCCTTCCACCATTCCTGTTTTGTTCTGCTCTCTTGCTGTGTGTGTATGTATGTGTTATTGGCTTATATTATACGACTAAATTTGACTGACTGGAAGATGCATTAGATGCGGAGAGAGAAAGAAAAAAAGAACGAAAGAAAGAAAAAAGAAGGAAGAAGAAAGAAGAGAAGACGACGACGACGGTAAGACAAAGTGATAATAGATGATATGATCCATAAATATGGCCGTGACAAACGATTGAGCACAGAGCGACTGACAGTAAATCACAGGACAGTCTAAATAGATTACAGAACTTGCAGAAGGGCAATTTATTATCATTTGGAATGTCGGCGTCAGCGAGTGTGTGGGAGAGAAAAGAAAAAACAGGGAAATAGAAAAAGGAAAGACAACGACGAACAAGGTGAACATGAGAGAGAGCGCAGTGCTTGAACAAGCAAATGCAATTGGCCAAGTTAGTCGACTCGTTGAAACTACTACAACTACTACTACTACTTCTCAGAGCCATTCTTCGATCACACACTGACTAGCCGGCAAGAGCAAGAGGTGCTGTAAGACGAAGCGTCTCTGGTTCGCAAGACTGCACACCTTCAATGCGAAGAATTTAAATTGAAAATTAATATCGGCTCGACCGGGCACTGATAAGAAATTTTCGGAGAGCACTACTGGTGCTACTAGCACAACAACCGCACCACACACACACCAAACAGTGCCAATATTGCCACTTGTCCTGGTGCGATTAATTTTCCCCCAAATTGCACTGCTGCTATGCGTGTGTGTCTGTGTGCCGGGGTGGCTGGCTAGCAAAAATGAAAAAACAAGAAAACAAAGCAAGAAAGGAAAGATCGAGAGAAGTAAGAAGAGTGAGTGCAATGAAGTGAAGGGCAGGAAGGAAGGCAGGCAGGCAAAAATGTTGCACAGCACGAGCGATTAATGGGAACTTGAAAACAAACAAACAGTAGCTAGCACTGGCTGGCAGCATCAAAACAATGCTTGAACTAAAAGAAAGAGAAAGAAATCAAAGTGGTCAGTAGAAGCTGTACAGCGACAGAAACCAAATGGCACACATGTATACAGACTGGCAAATGGCGCCGGCTGAATGGGACGCGCTCATGCGATGCAATGCCCCGTCTGTCTGTCTGTTTGTCTCACAGTTCTTTTCTGTGTCTGCCTGCTGACCGCTGCTCCTGTCCACTGCTGCCACCGACGATCGATGGCCAGCCAGTCAAGCTGGCTTACGAGAAAACATTGGAAAAATTGGGTGAAAAAGTAAAAATCGAAAGGGAGAAAATGGGATGAATATGCTCTTTGAGAGAAAGGTGAAGAGAAAGTAGGAAGAATGCAGAGCTAGCAAGATGTCAACTAATTAGACAGTATGCAGACTAGTCGTCCTCATTAGAAAGCTCAGCCCGAAGCAATAGAGTTTTTTGGTAAATGAAAAAATCACCGTCAGGGCCAATTAAGCAGTTTGTGCCCAGGGGTGGGAATCGAGTCCACTTTTCCGCTGCAGCTACACAGCCAACGTTACGCGCCCTCTAGCGTTGGCTGTGTAGCTACTGCGGAAAAGTGGACACGATTCCCACCCTTGTTTGTGCCACCCCAGTGTACTACTCGGGCAAAAACAAGACAATGCCATGACCAACGCCTAAAATTGATTGTTTACTGTTTAATATTTAGTTTTTTAAAATGAAAAAAACACAATATCCAAAAATTATAAATCAAGCTGTGCTAGTTACAACAAATACACAACTGGGAGCAATGACCAAAGCCGTTTCTCTCTATCATCGTCTAATATTATCATTAGTTGTTGTTGGTTATGGTCTAAAACAACAAGTTCACTTTAATTACCAATGCACTGGGGCTAAGTTGAAGTAGCAGTCTGAGAGGCTTGCTCTCTAGCAAAAATAATTAAAATATTGCAATGAAACAGTAGTTTTAAAGTCAACTGCAATCAAAGTACAAATCAGAAAGCAATGCTGATAATGGTAATCCCCAGGCGATTGAAGAATTCAGGCTTGTCACAGTGTCACTACAGCACAGCACCAGAAGCAGCAAAAGCCGCATCAGCAGAATTACTTCAACTCGAAAGCTCTCAACTTTCAACTTGCGTTTCAATTGAACTACCGTAAAGTCGAGTGTGCAGTGCAGCACTCAGTTTGCAGTAGTAATACACAGTAGATGCATGGGAGAATAGATTTTCTTTTTCTCTTTTTAGCGCTGCTGCTTCCATTCCAATTAGAGATGAAGTCCCCCTTTTTCCGTTTTTTGCAGTTGCAGCTCTCAAGGCGGCCATAAAGAAGAGTGGAGTGTCTCAGTTCAAGAGTAGACACTGTCTACTAAGGTGTTGCTCATAAAGCACATTCAATTGGCTGCTAATATTAATGTCACTGTCAGTGTAGTGGAGTCAATTGGTAGCTCAGTGCCACTGCTTCCAGCAATGATATTATCAAGTCCTCACATGGACATACGCAAAGCAGATGCGGCCAACAGTGTGTGATTGCAGAAAACGAAAAAGAAGAAGAAGAAGGACAGCTTTGCTGACAGTGGCCCTGAGCACTTCTCCTGCTCTCTTCCTCTCATTTACATTGACTGAGAAAAAGATGGGGTGCTGGTTTTCTCCCTGTCAGAAGAGTGCTCGGTGAGCAGTTGAGCATAGTGAAACGATGGCAGAAGAAGTCTAAGAGTGAGAGAGGGAGTCAGCGTGACGGTCACCACCAACAGGCAAAATAAGCAAATTTGGGCAAATGTGTATTTACTGTATGGGTATTTGATCAGAGCAAATATAAATAAATCCATGATGTAGGGAAAAGAAGGAGAAGGACTGTACTGGTGGTTCCAGCGCGGTTGACAATTATTGGCACACAAACACACACAGATGAAGGAAGGGAAAGGAATCAATAAGTCGCCTTTCACTTGCCATCCGCTCTTCTTTCTGGCCACAAGCAACGGTGGCAGCCCTGAGCAAACTAGGCGCCTGTTTTCTATCTTTCTTCCTCTTTTTTCCCATTCTCTATATCAATCTAAAGCAAGTTAATTTCAATTTGGCAAATATTAAAATAGATAACTTATTGCTTGCCGCGTGAGAATGCTATTTAATCTAGGCGATTTTCGGTTGTGTTCTCTCTCACTATATACAATATTTTCAGTAAAGCACTTTTCAGCAGGCGTTCACCACTGCTGCATTTCCATTATTGAGCCGCAGCATCTAGGTGGTCTTCAGCAACCAGACTGAAAACGGGAGGCAGTGTGCGACAGTAGCAATAATCAATAAAAAGTCAATATATCACGATAAATATTTATTCGAGTAATCCATTTCATTGGAAAATGAAGTTAATAGTTGAGCGGACGGATCAGCAATGGACCAGCAAGCAAGCGGTTAATTCGCCTAAAGAGACGTACTGCACTGCAATGTACTGTACTGCACACTGTGTGCGTTCTTCACTCGGACACAAACAGACAAACAAACAAACAGAAAAGGAAAGAAAGAGAGAGAATAAAGTGGAGTGCTGCACTGGCCAAGTGCAATTTAGCCTCAGTGAAGGCGCTGCTGGCAGTGGAAGCGGTAGTGGCTGGCGGTCAATGGTAGTAGTACTGTAGTCCAAAGACACTGCACAGCTTCCTGATGCAGCAGCAAAAGGGAGCATCAAATTAAAAGGGCACTTTTCAATGGAAGCCACAATAATAAAACTAATGGCTCGAATGTTTTCAAGTTTTGCTAAATTAACGGCAAACTATCTTCTCGGCTCTTCTCGGTGGCTTAAATTGGTCAGCACCGAGCTCTCTGTGCACTGAGTAATGCAGTACAGGCAAATCTCACACTGTCGATAAAAAACGTCTGCACGATTTATCGACAGTTGCGGGCGCCAGCGTCCATTTTGACACAAAACACTTCTTTTGTGTCAACAGACGCTAACGTTTTTGTATAGAAAAAAACGACGCATTGCATTTCATCGTGAGATGGCGCAGTCCGCGTCGACAGTTGCTGGCGTTTCGACAGTGTGAGTTTTGCCTGTAATACATTTCGATCAGTGCAGCAGTGCCTGCTTACTCACTGCTTGCTCCTTCACAACTCACTCACTAACTCACTCACCAGTTACTTTCACTGAACCATCAAAATATTGAGTTACACAGACACGGAGGACATGGAGACCGACACTGAATTGTAGAGTGCTGAAAGTTACTGCAACAACAGCAGCAGCAGCAATGCCATTTGCGAGCACAAATCAAGCACTCATTTAAAGCCGCTTCAGTGGCAACGACCAAATTGAAAATTCATTTGCCAGAGGACAGTGAAAGTGCAATGTCCAGGCAGCTCCAAATCCTCACTTGCAGAGAGAAGACAGAGAGAGCCATTCGTTTGTGCAAAAAGAAGAATAGAGTGAAGCTGACTTTTCGATCAGACACACACAAATGGACACTATGCAGACGAGTCATCGAGCACGGACAGCAGTATCTGCCGCTCAAGTGAAGTCAACTGACATGAGATCTGTCAACTAACGGACTAACGGACGCACAGACACTGCCAATTAATCGGCATGGGGTAACTTTGATAGCAACTTGATCGGGGCAAGGAATAGCAGGTTGTGCTCCTCCATGAGTTTGTGCTACACCAAAAAAATACATTGACCAGAGCAGTGGTCAGCGAATATCTCTCAAAAAAGCTAGTGAAGCAGCAAAAGAAAGTATTAAAAAGGAAAAGTGCGAGACACTTGATCGGTGATGGCGATGACCAGCAACAATGAAAGAAAGAAGGAAACAAACGAAGAATGGCAACTTGTGTCCATCAGCAGGCGTACGGTAATAGAATGTAATGATTCGAAACAATGACAATAAAGCTATATTAATGTGATGAGTAGTAAGAGGACTGGTAAGAGGATTAGGAAGAGAAGGAGGAAAAGGGAAAGAAGAAGATGAAGGCTAGGAGATGGCGACTACAATGAGTGGAGGCAAAAGTGCAGTGAAGAATGTGGTGGAATGTGCAGTGTGTAGGGCAGCATGCAATGCCACTGAAGCTGAATCAGAAATGGGCTCGAGATTAGGACTGACTTAGTGACTCGAGGATTGTCTGTCTGTCTGTCTGTCTGTCTGTCTGCCTCAACTCTGTGGCAACGACTTTAACAACGGCAGTTGGGCCCGAATTGTGCCACGCTGGCTTCGATCATCTTTGATCTGACTTTCCCGCCGATCGACATCTTCCCCTCTTCCCCACATTGCATACCAGTATTCTCCTAGTGTGGCCAGTTCAAGCACACACAATGATCACTTTAATGGTGGTTTCAATGGGCGCCAAGCAGTTTCCTCACTATCAAAAAAACGACCTAAGCCTCGGTGACACATTAAAATTAAAGGGCCACAGGAACATTAGCCGAGTGAAGAGTGCTGCTGCCTGCCCTGCACAACGTGCATGACGAGCAGCGTCAATGACAATGGCCAGTAAGAAAAGGGGACATAACTATTAGCACTAATCTATTGCTCTATTGGTCAGCTTTAAATTAAATTCGCCGACTGCTGACGACTGTGGTTGTTGCAGTCGTGCTGCAGCTGCTGGGCGAGTCCAGACCAGTGCTGTGGTAATCGATGGTGCAGCAGCAGTCCACTTCTACCTCCTCTTTGACTTCCCTGTCGCTGCCGGAGACAAACAGTGAAAGAGACATTTGCTTTTAAGCAAATTAGACGCAGACAGGCACCAAAGTGGCTTATAATGCAATCATACCGTTCACTACAATACATTAGTGATTGGACATTTACTCATTGATCCACACACACACACACCATCGTCGTCGTCTTGGTCGTCGTTTGCCTATGTAAAGTGTGTGTTCATGTGTGTTCAAATGTGTGCGCGTCAGTGGTGAATGGCAAACAGTGGTGAGAGAAGGATAAAGAGTGAGAGAGAGCATTGATCTTTGGTATTGTAAGCACGTAACGGCGTCATCGGTAATAATGACTTTCGAAAGACTTTTAATGGTCATTACGGCAATGACCAGCCCAATGGTCCTAGTTTTTGCCCTCACCTCCTCTCTCTCTCTCTCTCCTTCTTTTTGCTCACAAGCATCTGACCATCAACAGTGCAATGATCAGTGCAATGATGGAAAACGGAGGCAGCAGCAACCCATGTTTGCCAGTTTGCCTGCAAAGTAGCAAATTTAAAAAGTGCCAACTGCTAAATATTTTTAATTAAGCAACATCCAACAACAAAATGTCTACTCGTGAATGTGTGTATGCTTGTGCGTGTTGTGCCACAGTGATGAAGAATACTAGCGGCTAATAGCTTCACTGTCCTCGCCAAAATGGATGAACCCTGGTGTACAACAGGCGCAGAATAGCACAGTACATCTTGGTGAGTAATAGGCACTCTTTGCGCCATCAGCACATAGAGGCCATTGCATTGATGCTGCTGCATTGCATCGTACAGTAGAGCTGCTGTACATTAGAAGAAGGGTTCATGTAAATGAAGGCAAAAAGTAAAGTAAATATTTGCATATGGCTCTGCTAATTTGGATTGACATTGCGGGGAAAACGTCCCTTTTTGCCTGGCTATTGTGCTGCCAAAAAAGCAGCCCCAACAGCGGCCTAATTGTTGGCCAAACAAGGGATGAGCCTGAATGGGTGCTGCTGCAACTGGGCACGTTGTGCGGTGCAGAGAGTGACCCATCAATGCCAAGGTGCTGCTGCTGCCATGATGATGGTGGCTATGTAGCCCCTGCACACACACACTGTTTGTTTGTCGACCGACAAGTAAGTCGATAGCAGGACGACACTGTCAAGATTACGCACAACACATTAGCTCTTGGCTTGCCTTGCATGGAGAAATGGAAAGGGCAAAAGCAGTACAGAGGCAAACTGCCAGAAAAAAAGAAAAAAGCAAGCACTTCATCCTCCCTGCCAATGTATGTGTGTTTGTGTCTTCTATTTTTTTCCGGGTCGATTCAATTCATTGTGAGTATGTGTGTGTATGTGCCCTATTTGGATGGCAAATTTGAGTCTGTCAGTGTTCACATAGTGAAGCGAAAGGGGAAATGTAATAATAAATTATTAATCGAGAGAAATGTCATTAATTGGAAATAGCATCGAGCAGTGACGAAATAATGAATATGTCAACATCCCTCGAGGTTTAAATCTATCAGAGGCTAATTTGATTGTCTGCTAATGCTGCTGCTATTGCTGCCTCTGCAGGAGCATGCAGCAAAGGGCAACATCAACATCAAGCAGAATCAGAAGGCGACTGAAGGCTGAGTGGGCTCTACAATGTCACAGGAAAGGCTAAACCGAGCAGTGTCGAATGGTGATAAGACCAGCATGCCACCAAACAGGGCAGAGAAAAGCAGAGCTGGCGTTGAGCAAACGGTGAGCAAAGGGCCACTGGGCAGAATTTACGACACTTTGGTCTAGAATAAGGCAATAAGGCAGTGCAATAAAAGCGAATATAGAGGTATTATGACTCTGGGCTTCACCTATGATTGCGACTTAATTTCGTCGATTGAGACAAATCTCATTTTCCTCTGCCACACCAGTTCTAGACCTGTTCTGCCTTCAGTTGAGCCTGAAAATGCACAAATTTGCGTGGCAAACTTTATACCTCTTAATGCGATTAATGTAATCGAATAATAAACGATGAGAACAAATAAAAATAAAGCCAACCAGTGAATGTACCAAATGGGATAAACAGTGAATGGGACAAAAATGAAGGGAAAATGCAATGAAAAACTTTGCAATTGGCTGGGCACTCGCCATAATTGGCCAAGTGCTGAAGCGGTGCAACTGGGACTGACTGACTGGGGCATAACCCGAGGTTGTCATTGCCAGCAGCAGCAGAAGTAGCTGCACACATAAAATGGGCTCCAGAGCAGCGGCAGCTTTTCAGCAACCGAAAAAAACCCGGTCAAAGTCAGCCAATGAGAGAGTGCTCTCAATATATATTCATTCTCATTAAATTTAAAATAATTAAACTGGATAATAAATGGAAAAAAGTAATTAAAGCAGTGAATGAGGGAGAGAGAAATCAGCAGGCAAAGACCAAAGGCTGTTCTGGGCATTGAGTGCTGCGCTGTAATAGACTGCAGAGAAGATGCAATAGTGCAGTAAAAAACGACACTCGTAATGAGGTCCAATGAAAACAAATGTGTGTGTGTGTCTGTGTCTGAATGTTACTCTCCGTTTTCCCTCTCTCGATTTCTCTTTCGGGTTTTTGGTCTTTCGGTTTTTTCTTTTTTCCTTCTTTTTGTCGTTTGTGTCTCTGAGTTTGTGAGTGCTAGTGTTCTAGGGAAAATAAGGGAAAAAGGACAGGGCGCAAATCAATTAACGAGTAAATATAAATAATGCGGCAATAGAGTGAGCAGTCTAGTGCCTTTGGTGCTGTGAAAAAAGAGAAAAAGACAGCAAGTCCGTGTCTGGATGGCACTCGATCACCAGACTGATGCTGCTGCCTGTCCGCTGCTTCGTGCCTGCCGCCAAACTTAGTCCCCAGTCGGTTGGTGCACACTACTAGTGTCACAAACTGCTTAGAGCAGTTCGGCAGAACTAGTACTACAGAGCAGCAGAGTCAATCAAAGTCCTGCAACACTGAGAGACAGTTCGAGGAAGAAAAAGAAGAAGAGGAGGCAAAGGGATGGAGTGTGACCCACAGACTGTGTGTGTGCGGTGACATCAGCGCAAATAGACAGAAATGACTGGTGTCAGCTGTGCTGGCTCAATGCACACTCCTCTCACGAATCATCAACCAATGAAGAGGATGACGGTGATGATGATGATGATGATGAGAATGGTTAGGGTTGGCAGGGTGCGCTATTGAGATGTTTAGAGAAGGTGTGGGCAGGTGAAAGATGAGAGAGAGAGAGAAACAGGGTGGAAGCAGAAAAAGATTCAAAGTGGAAATGTTGATTGCCACAAGTAGCAAGGCACCAGCTATGTGCTGACTGTGCAGAGCAAATGGACCGAAAAGATGAGAAAAAGTGAAAGCAGGAGAATTCAAAGAAAGAGGGAAAGAGAAAACGTCTATGAATGCGAACAGTGACATGTGCGGGCAATTATAGCGACGAAGGGAGCAACCGTGAGGCAAACTGAAAGAGGGAGCAGCAGCAGTAGACATGTCGTGTTCATGATTGGCTTCATTAGTTCCTGTGAGATTGGTCAAACTGGCACAAAGAGAAAAAAGGGCCACTGAAGTGTCGTCCAAAGGAAGCGGGAAGCTGAGGCTGCACTCAATGCTGGCCCACACAAGGAGAGACTTCCTCCTCTGTGAATGGTGACCAGCATCCTCATCCTCCAACAGCAGCATCGATCGTGCATCACTGTGTGTTCCCCAGCATGCACAATCGCAGACCGGGCCCATTAGGGATGCGTCGCCGATTAGTGCGGGCCAATCTAGCCTTATCTTAATTAGTGATAGGCAAACATCGATCGTCAGTAGAGCAGCTACTGCTCCTATTACTGCTACTACTACTACTACTACTACTACTATTTTTGCCGCTCTTGCAGTCGCAACTTCTACTAACTAGGAAGCTGCCCGGGGCATTTGTCAAGAAGAGACATTTACTCCTCTGCTCTTGCTCTGGTTCTGAATGAGTGAATGCCACACTACTTGCAATTGCCGTGTGTGTGTGTGCTAATGTGAAGCAGTGAAGACAAAAACACTACACTGTGATAAGGCAATGTGCAAAATGGTCCAATTTGTGTCAGCAAACTATTTACCGGAGACAGCCAAAAAGCATTAGTATTGGCGGCGGCGGTGGTTGCTGCTCTGCCAAGCGAACCGAATGCAATCACAATCCGAATCACAATAGAGGGCATATCCATCTTTCAAGCAGGCTGCTGTTGCTTCTGGGGTGCAAAAAGGCTCGATCTGTACTTGAATGCAAATTCTCAATAGAATTTAAAGCCAGTGATGAGCTGCTGCTGCACAGTGCGACTAATTTGGCGCACGATAGAGAGCAAACTGGCACCGCTGAGCACCCATTACTGATGCAGATTAGAAGGCAAACGAAAATTAATTGAAATGAAGCACACTCAAACAGATCACACAGCATCAACAGCATCGGCAGCCAATTTAAAGTCAGCATTAATTACAATTAATGGTAACATTCAATCACACGGCGCAGAGGTCATGATTAAAAGAGTGCTGCCAGTGATGCTAGTGCACTTCGGCGCAGAGTTGAAAAAGGAAAAATTAGGACAGGCATTCCCAAACTGTATGCAAAAAAGAGGCAGTTTTAGTGCAGAATCTAATGCAGGCCTGTGTTGTTAGTTGTACCACCACTGGAAAAAGTGACAAAATCGGCAGCAGCTAGAGAGATCACAGAGCACTGGCGCGACACAATCCGCCAGCAAAAGGGGAAAAAGAAGAAGAGAAACAGAAACCCAAAACAGGGAAAGCTGTGCTTGTCAATGAACTGAAAATAAACGGTGTGTGCGTGTGAGGGCTGGTGACGACGATGGTTGACAGACAAGCAGAGTACTTTCGATTGGCTGCAAATTTGCGATAAAGACTTATGTAAATGGCACAAAGGACAGCAGATTAGAGCCCAACTCGCAGAGACACTGAAAGGGAAAAAGCTGAGAAAAAATACTGATGGTGATGGCGCTAATGCCACTTGGAAATGTGCCTCTTTGCAGTGCCATCTTCCTTCTACCAACTTTGCGGCGGCGGCAGGGTGCCAGCTAGCAAACTGTTTCAGAAAGAGGCAAAAAAGAAAAAGAAAACGAGAGACTAACACCAGCCAAACAGAATTGAAAAGAGCAGCAACTATGCAAAAGAGAGAGAGAATGAACACAATTTAAATATTTTAATTTAGTTAGAGCGGCTCTCTAATAAAGCAAACGTCGTTGCCTCCGCCGCCCTTGTCCTCCGCATAAACACAATGGCGTACGGTATAGACAGTTGTGCAATTGGCACTGTCTGCAGAAACCTGCTTCCACTAGTTTTCACTAGTGCTTTAGAATCTGCTACTACTAGTCCCTCTACGAGTTCTCCAGCGCTAATGCCAGCCACTGCAGAAACACACACATACACTTTTGAGCTCTACAATCATTTAGCAACAATTGCTGCAATTTAATTATTATTTTGACATAAAAGGAAAATTTGCATTTGTCAAAAGAAGATAAATGCTTAAATAGAATTTAAATCGCAGCATCGGCGGCTGCTGCTGGGCTGCGCCTTAGCTAATGAGGCGCCTCTGCCAGCAGACAGACAGCAGCAGCTCTGCCAGCAGCTTAATAAAGGCAGCAGGGGCTTTAATTTTTATTTGTGCACTGTCACTGCTGCTGATGCCTGCTCTCCTGATGGGCAGGAAAATGGACCAGAGTAAAAGAGAAAGAAAGACAAAAGCAAGGTGAAGGGCCGGTGAACGCTTAGCAGTGGCAGTGGCGGCTCAGCAGCGCCAACAATTAACTGCAAAGTGGCAATTGCACCGAGCGAATCGCCATCACCATCACTTCAGTCTGGAGAGTCTGCTGCTTGAGAAGCTGCAAGCCGGGCTGCTAATGGAAGGCTGTACCGCTGCAATGCCTCTCACATCCTGCCAAAGACTATGAAAATTTATTACTCACTCAGCTGCACACACAGCTAAAGGCGACTAGTGGCGTAAGTGCTCAAAGGCTTTTAACAGAGAAAGCCTGACAGAGAGTGGAAAAACGAATGCCGTTACTACTGCAGCCTTGCGATTATGAATAATTGATTCAAGGCGCAGCAGTGGCAGCGTCAGAAAAAGAAGAAAATATATAAAGAAAAATCAACTTGGTAATTGATTTGTCTCGCAAATAAATTTCCATTTTTAGATAGAATGTCTTTGCCAAATCTCAAGCGAGCTTTTTTGTCGTCTAATTTAGTCCTGCTACTACTTAAAAAATAATTGGCATTTGCCGAAAATAAAAAAGAACGCTCAAAACAGAGAGTTCAGCAAAAGAACAGTCAGGGTAAATCGGAGTAATTGAGTTATGCGTAAAAGTAGCGATGGCTAAAGGAGCAGCCTGTCTAAAGAGACGACTAAAAGAAATCAAGAGAAAATTGGCCAGGTTGTCGGTGTACAACTGGCACAAAAGTGTGTGCAGACTAATTTGCACTAGAATAATAATCAAATTCAGCTTTTTTCAGGGGGTAAACACTTACGTGGATTGTGACTTGCCGTTACGAGGACCTGTTCATCTCGGAGCCAGGCGACGACGCGAATGTACTCGCGAATGATTGAAGGCACATGGCAACGCATGATGGCCATGTTCTCTCGGATCACAAACTCGTCGTAAACTTGCATTTTGTACGTCTGATGAAGAACTGGCAATAAAAAAAGAAAATATGGGGTTAGTATGCGTCGTCCTCAATAGTTTTTGAAGTTTAAAAGAAAACAAAAACTGTCAACAAGAACAAAAGAGTAAAACTCTGTAGATTCAATCTATCACCAAGGTCTCTGTAAAGGTGATTGACATTTTCGGTAATGAGAATCTGTTTTTGCAGGTGATTTTCCTTTGATCACCGTCATATTGACCATTTTACCTACATTAAATCACCCAATCACTGCCCACCATCACACAGTTTTCTGTGTTGGTGGTGGTGAACCACGCCAAACGGCCTCTGAACAAGCTGGGCGCCCATTTGCGTAGCTGATTTGGTGCCGTGCTAGCGCTCGTATACAGCACACACTCACACAGGCAGTGCACAGTGTTGAGTGAAAAACAAATTAGCTCAATGCTAAGGTAGTAGTAGTAGTAGTGAATCTATGAGCAGCAGCTGTATTATTAAAAGCTAATTAAAGGGGAGACATCCACTACTGCTGATCAGCACTGTTGGGCGACACTATGAATATTCATTAGAGAGAGCAGAAAAGAAGTAGGAGAGAGAGAAAGATGGTACAACGAAAGGGCTGAACACACTGCTTCTACTGTTGCTAGTGGTGACTGTGCTGCAGCTGACAATTAGGCCGCAAAAATCGGGGCAAAGAACATGCTGCTGTTACATTCTATTAATTGAGTTAAGTTGCAAGAAGGGTAAGAGAAAGGAAGTTGTAAGAGTGTGTGTGTGCCTGTGTGAGAGCGTGTACTGGCAATGAAACAGTGCCGGTGCCAGAAAAAAGTGTGTACCAGCAATGTGTTTCCAATTGTGGTGATGCTGGTACAATCGATTAAAAGGACATTAAGACAGAATGATTATCAAAAGGAAAAAGAAGATGAACATTGATAGAGATGGCCACAGATAGTGAGCAATGGCACACCAATTTCCCGGAAACACTCTATTGCTCACTCTTTACTCTCTTCCACTTGACATTTTTTCCCTCTTTTCACTCTTCAGCACTTTCATAATACATCGACTCAAAATCAGTGCAGCAAAGCCCATTTCTGCTGCTTCTGCTTCTGCTCGAGAATGGCTGCAAGAAAACACACTTTCCACAATTACTGCTTTTGCAACTCTTCAGTCTGTGAGAATGTTAATGACATGAAGAAGCCAACAGCTTCGTGCAATTAATTAATAATCACAAAAATGTTGCAGCATGGTGGAACAGCATGCATGGACAGACTGATGCAAGGACTGGAGCAGGGGGGGGGGCTGAGCAGCAAACTTGAAGTGGCAAACTTTGCTTTTCAGCAAACAAACAACAACATGTGCTCTTGCTCTAAAAAATGACGAGAGGGGAAAACAGCCATCAACAAAATCAGTACAAATCATTAAGCAGCCAGGCAATTAAAAGCATCAAAGCAGTTTTTGAGAATCTCAACAACAACAAAACGGAGAACACTGGCAATACCAGTAAAGAAGGTTTGCAAATGCAAATGCTGAACTTAGATTTGTAACTGACCAATAGTAAAGACATCATTATCATCATTCGGATGATGATGTTGTATGGCCATTGCCAAGTGACCGAGTGCAGTCAAGTGAAGTGTATAACTCAAAACACAGACGCAGTATCAGGCAAAAAAATGTGTGTGTGTTGAGTAGTCTGCCCAAACATGCAAGTAAAATTAAATCAGCAGCAACTGCAAATAAACAAAAAACAAATTTGTAAAATGAAAACAGTAGTAGTTGTCGTAGTGTTTGGTGGTGCAAGTCCATTTGCTGTCCACCGCCACTTGTGCTTCTAATGGCTGATTATATCGATTGCCTAGTTAGACACTGGCTGCCTCTGGTTCGCTCTCGTTTTTTTCCCTACAACAATAGCTCAATGCTTCGTTCACTGAGTAAGCTCGCTTGCGAGCCTGCTTGCAAACTAACTCGAACCCCACTGGGCAGACGCTTGCACGCTTAATTAAGTTCAATTAGTACGTGCCCGTATCCGATTGCAGACGTCAGATGTCTATGGAAAAAGGCAAACAAGTCGATGAGGAGAACGAGGAAAATTGGAAGAGGCTGACTGGCAGCTCCAAATGTCTCTCCATTCACCAGCGATTAGAAGAGGCAAACGCTGAAAAAAAGCAAAAGGAAAAGAGCAGCAGCAGCATCATTAAGCTGGTGATGAGGAAATAAGGAGAAAGAACGGGAGGAAAACAACAACAACAACAACAACCAAATGACATTAACACGATCAACATAAATAACAAGTCAGTAGAAAGGAAACGCAGGGCACACTGACTAATCCAGTGAATTGTTGTTCACTTCTAATCAGATGAACAGATGATGACCGCTTTTAAATTATGCTCATCAGCAATCAAACAGGCAGATCAGATGGTACTTTTGAGAAGCTTCACTGAGTGACGTGCAGGTGTGTGTGGGCCCAACAATGTTTGCCCAGTTCCGAGTGAGAGAGAGACAAGCATTTGGTGCATTAGTCAAATTGGTAGCGAAGGAGAAGGCAGCCAGACCGCAACAAGGCACTAATTCACTTTGTGCTCACTGCTAATGAGGCCATTAGTACTGCAGATAATTTGGTGGCACCGGTGAGACGAGCCGCAAAAGGGCATTAGAGGGTGCAAGCAAATTCACTGTGTGTGTTGTTGCTAGGCTCCAAATGCTGCAACAAAGCACACAGCATTCAGTGGCTACAAAGTAGTCCCTCTTTCACTCATCCAAATGAGGAGGTTTCAGGGGTTCACTGCTGCTTGATTTGCTGCTGCTGCCTCTTGTGCTATGCCGTAATCAGCAAAAGACCAGTGAAGCAGTAGTGTGTGGAAGCTCAAATGGGCAAATGAAGCAAACGTGTAAAAGAGAGGAAAAGTGAGAGAGCTCCAATGAAGAAAGGAAAACTGACTGACCAGGAAATGGCACTCATTGGCACTCATTGCCGTTCCTGCTGCTGTTGGTGATGCCACCGCTCGTTGTTGGTGTCAACATGGCCATACTCCAATTGCCCGCCTGCCTTCCCTGCCTTTCCTGCGCCTATTGTCTTGCATAAATCAGATCACTCGATAGAGCAATCAAAGCTCGGCTGCTTTTCGGTGTGTGAGTGTGCTGTTCTGTGGTGGCAAATGTAATTAAGACACATACACATACTCTTCCTCACTGCTCTAATAGCAGCCACCAACACTTCCACCATCCTCGCCATCACCGCTACCACTGACTTTCCGGCAGGCTAGGTTAATTATGTGGCCAAATAATGGGTCCAAAGAGAGAAAGAGAGCTAGAAAGAAGAGAACAGAGGAGAAAGAGAGCCAATGGCCATCTTATCGACAATTGCATTGCCGCCGCTGCTGCTGCTGCTGCTGCTCGATGTGCACAATGAAATGGCCATTTCCGAATGTGCTCAAAGAGTGGACAACAACAGCAGCAAAGTGAAAATGAAATATTTATACACTGAACAGGGTACAAAAAATGGGTGAGAGGAAAGAATGAATGAATGAATGAAAGAAAAATAGAATGGGGAGAATTAATATAGCCACGAGATAGATGCCAGCCAGCCTAGCAGACCGATCACTGCCAGCCATTGCCAGCCATTATTGTAGACGCACTTATTGAAGAAGTAAAGTAAAGAAAAGAGAAAGGGAGACTGAGTGAAAGTGAGCTTGAAAGTGAGTCGGCAGGAAAATCGGCGAGAGTAAGAGAGAGAATGGGCAAACGAAATGGCATCAAATTGATTTCAATGGCGTCAAATAGATCAGCTCACTGTGACTTCACAAGTGAGAAAAGTGCGGAAAAAAGAAAAGGCTCCGCTGAAGAATGACGGCAAATAAGAAAAAGCGCGCAAAAGAAGAAAGAGCTGCAAATATTGAGCGAACTTGCGGACTGGTACAATAGAAACACAAGTACAGTTAATTCATTCGCCGGTAATGAAGTCTAGTGCTAGTCTCCCTCTCTGCGTGTTTGAGTGTGTGCTCGCCTTTTAGCCACACACACACAACTGCTGCTGCTGTCGTTGTTGCTGAAAAACCATCAATCAGTAGAAAGACGAAAGACCAGAGACCAAAAGACCAAACACAGGCAAACGGAGGGAAGCAATACAGTGGCGAGCAAATAAAGCCATTGAAGCTATGTTTCTGTCCATTTCTTCTCAAAAGGAACACCATCAAGGGTTCCTACATTGGCAAATAGAGCATCGCCAGCAACGGCAGCAGCAGCATCAAATCATCACTGAGACCTAGAAGGGAATTTTCGTTGCAGCGGTGATTGGCAGATTAGTCATATTATGGCGAGGACGATGAGCAGCTGATGAGCAGTGTGAGTACGAATCGGCCAAGTGTGAGAAGTGAGAATTGAGCGAGTGCCAGCACTCTCTGCCAATCAAGTGGCAATCGTCCATACACTGCTGCTGATGCCTGCCTAGCACGATGGCAATTATGCCTGCCAATGTGAATAATTAAATCACTGCTGCACTGATGATGCTGCTGATGGCAGTGCTACTAGGATGAACTGAATGAACGAATCGAAAGCACAATTGGCATCGGAACAGCAGTGTGAGGGTCGAGCAGTGTGTTCTTCAGATGCGAGCTTCAATTCAATTAGTAGAAGCAGTCTTGCGGTGAACTGCTCCAAAGGGAAAGACAATAAGGGCTTCAGAAGAGGAGGAATGGAAAAACCAAGAGGAATAGGAAGAACAACAGAGTGCCCAGCGCCCACCAAGCAGGAGTACTGAGAAGCAGAAAGACAGAGAGGCTGACTTAACAATTTACAAAATTTACAATTTACAATGCAATCGACTTCGGTTGCTGTACTTCAGCCAAACACTGTAGACAGTCAACAGAAAGAATAGGAGGCAAAGAGAACTGAGAAACGGCGGGAACTAAAAAGAAGGAGAAAGAGCCCATAGACGGTAATGGCATTCTGTCCCGAGAGAACTGCTGCAACCATTTCCAGTAGAATAAGGCTCAGTAAGAGAAAAAAGATAAAGAACAGGAAAGAAGGGTCATCTTTTCGAGCCTCACCATTTTCTTCACAGCACAAATCTCTAATGAAGAATCTATTCTACTTTACACAGCAGCATATCAACTGCAAAATCTATGTCGTCTGACACAGCAAACAACTTGAAAAAAATCAGCGGCAAACCTGAGCCTTCTCCTCCTCCTCCTCACTAAATGTTCAATAGTTTTTTAAAGTAAGTCAGTCATCTTTGCAAGTAGTTCTTGGAACATTATCAGTGAAATGATGAGCAGTGTGTTTATATAGAAAGTGCTTAGATTTGTCGCCGCCGCCACCACCACTACCAAAAGCATTGCCATCATCAGCAGCACTGGAAAGTAGCAGCAGTACCGTTCCCAAGCGAACTGCACACCACTGCCGACAACAATTCAATTGAGCGTCACCGTCATTAGCACAATTTTTCAAGTCAATGTGCCGCAACTGTGAGCAACTTGCGACACACAAACTTGCACAGCATCTGAGGAAGCAGAGCTGCATTCAATTCAGCAGTAGTAGTGTAGTGCAGCAAAGTCTAAGCAAAAGTGGAACTGGAACGCCAAAGAAGCCAAAATCGACAGCAGAAAGAAAGCAGTGCTGGTGAACGCACGAGTTAGTTGTGCAAATCAAATCAACATTGGGCTGAATCAGAGCACACACATACACACATACAGTTAAACAGCATCAGTTGGCGAGCAAACAAGCGCGCCAAGTTTACCTATGCTGGCAGCTATACTGCTGCTCATCTAATGAGAATATATTGCTTCCTCTGCTGTCCACTGCTGAGATAGGCGCCCAGAGAGAAAGAGAGAGAGAGAGAGAGAGAGAGAGAGAGAGAGAGAGAGAGAGA
>JAALOO010000966.1_pt1 | contig 22491 bp, 25 predicted proteins | sample 7257641 | NCBI WGS metagenome assembly JAALOO01 (sample SAMN14085613, study PRJNA598686) | mite metagenome | biome: ENVO:01001000; feature: ENVO:01001002; material: ENVO:01001226; isolation source: single female mite from University of Michigan culture on fish food culture... ...
CTCTCTCTCTCTCTCTCTCTCTCTCTCTCTCTCTCTCTCTCTCTCTCTCCTCTTTCACCTTCAATCGCCCTTTATCGATCGATCCAGTAAACACGCCAACGCTCAGCTTTGAGCTGGCTGCTTGGCTGCTTGGCTGTTGCTGCTGAATGCTGCTGGTATGAATGGGAGCGCGTCTCAATTTGCCATGCTCAAGTGTCTGGCAGTGTACTCGAGTTGTCAGGATTCTCGCCGAGTCAGTTTCGAAAACAGAGGAGGAGGAAAGAAGGGAAAGAGAAAGAGGAGGAGGAGGAAGGGAAGAAGAAGAAGAAGGAGATTCTTTAGAATCTCTGGCACTGGCAGTTAGGCAGAATTTGGTACTTATTGACAAAACGGTGAAACGGTCGAGTAGGGCGCCATTCTTCGGGCTGATAAAATTAGAGATGCTATATATCACAGATCCTGCTGCTGCACAGGTCTTTTTTGTTTTTAATTATTATGGGAAATGGAAAATGTCACAGTGAGCTGATCCAAAGGTGGCCTAGCCAAACAGTGTTTGAATTGAATGCTAAAAACCTTTCTTGTCAATGTCCTCAAAATCAACTTCCTCTTCGTCGTGCTCCTCTTCAAATTCTCGTTTAATGTTGGGAACACTGAGATTCAAGTCTGTTGGCTGGGCAGAGGAGATATTGGCATGAGAGGTGGAGGCAGGGAATGACTGCTCTTCGTAATTCATGATTCCGAGTAGAATATCAATAGTGTTCTGTTGAGGTGTTGCGGTTGTTGCATCAGAGGGAAACTCAGCCAGACTGGTGTCAGCTCCAATGTATGGATAATTGTCCTCGTATTTGATGTCCAAAGGATCCGAGTTCTGTGCTGTAACATCTTGCTCACTCGCCGCATCAGCGCATTTCTGGTATTCAGACTCAAGCTGTAGTCGCTGATTGTAGAGCTCCTTCAGTGCCAGTTCGCACATTTCTATCTTTTTGGTAATCATCATGGCTTTGGCTTGTTTGGTTCTGGATGTCATTGCGGCAGAGTTTCAGGACACATCCAAAGAAAGTCCACAATCTCCTGAAATAAAGCGTGTTTTGAGTTCCACAGACAAGTCTTCAAGAAGACAAGTTCACAAAAGCTAAACAGGCCACGCTCCCAAGCATTGTTTACAAAATGCAATGAAATGAAATGCTTATCAAATGGGGGTTTTCTTGACATTTACGCACGGAACTGACTTTATATTGGGTTTGAAACTTGAGAAATTGACTTTAACAAACGTGTTCGGTCTTACTAAAGCATGACAGTCGTTTATGGCAAATATTTTCCAAAGAGAAACTAAAACTTGAGTTGGGGAAAGGGTTTGCTGCCTTACTGATGAGAACCACAGAATCACTTTTAGAAAAGCTCGATTTTATTTTGCTAAGGTAAAAAACAATGAATTCATATACAGTTTGAGGAAAGCTAGTTAACAGGATAAGTAAAAAATGGTTGGCAATGTCCACTGGTTGCGGACTGGGCATAAGTTACTGGCGAAAAACAGGTAGAGGCATGTCACGGCTTCTTCTCACCTTTGCCTTTATCATCGGGCGCCTTATCCTCTTGAGCTCCATGAGGCAGTGAGTCCTTTTCAATTTGCCACAGGTCAATCTTCTGTCGTTTTATTGCCTCTTTAACGCAGCCCTGATAGGTTTCAAAGAGGCGATTGCACAGGGGCGAGTGGTAGTCACCTTTAAGGTATCGTTCAGAGAACCAGGCGTTGAAGCAGTCATCGTACTGCTTTTTCAGCTCTTTGCACTCCAGACCAATGCTCTCCATGGCTCGGCGGGGGCGTACAAGAGGCTCAGCAAACCAGTGTACCTCGAGGCAAGATCTTCGGTGTTTTTTGTTTTCAATTTGTCATGATATTCGACCGCTGCGACATCTCTTGAGCACAGTCTTCACATCTGTCGTGTAAGTTGTTGTCCCACACCGGTTGTTTTTATTTCACCAACGCCTCATCGTTTCAGATAATCGTCTTTTTTCAGTCAAGATGGTAAGTGCTTTTCTTGTTGTGTGTTTGAAACATTTCTAACAATCAACACTCGATGTACTAGTCTTCAACACATGCTCAATCAATAGAGCTGCTGAACTTGCGTCTGCGAGAGATAGAAGAAGCTCTTTTCGGTTCCGATGAGCTGGTTCCACAAGCAAAAGACTCGCAAGTAACGCTAGTGCGAACCATCTCAGAGTTGGATCAGAAGTTGAAATCACTTACATTCGGCAAAGAGAAGTTCAATCACTGCTACGCTGAGCTACGGAAGCTGGAAAAGTGGATCGGCGCCGAGGAGAGCTCTTTTCACTCACTAGAGACTGCTAGTGATAATTCTCACATGAGCAAGTTTGAGGAAGTCCTCGCGTTTGAAGATGAAATCAAAGACGATGCCTATACACTCGAAAAGATAGCTGCTCTAGAGCCATCTTTGGATAAGGCGCCAATTCGAGAAGTGCCTGCTTTGCAGCCAGCTCTGGATTCACTAAAGCTCGATCTGATTCGAACTAAAAAGGATGCTTTAGACTTGGAGGACGAATGCCAAACGACCATCGCTCGAACTCTGGTTTGGTTTCAGGTAAGCACTAATTGTTTTATAGTTCCTTTAAATCATTATTTCACTTTGTTGCAGGACCTAGCTGCAAAGCTCGCTGTTCTCAATGCTGATCTCACTGCACTGGAGAAGAAGAAAGAAGACGCCAAGTACGAGTGATTTTTTTGCAATATTTAATGACAATGTAAATAAATTAAAACTGATTTCGATCCTTAAAAATATATTTTTACAGCAAATTATTTTATGCGTTGACTTTGACCACAGCCCTAACGGGCTTATGGTCACTGCCTCTAAAGCCCATCAGAGATGTGTAGCTGATCACTTGAAGGCTGTCGCCTCCACGGTACAATATTCGGTCTGTGTAGGCTGGTTTTCGCTTCCTGAAATGGTAAAAAGTGATAGCATCAAGATACTAGGTACAACAAAGAGTTTTACTAACAGGTTGTAACTGTCACTGTTAGGGGTAAACTTGTACGTTGGGGAAAAGTTGATCGAAGACTCGGTGAACCCTTGAAATGCTCTGCCCTGTGACTTTGCCAGGTTCAGCTAAAGGAAGCAATACGAAACAAATTCATAAAATTTTATTTTGAGCATTGAAATTACCTGATCATGTTTTAGTAGTTGACCCCAATTCTGATTTTGAATGTGAAGCAGAACGTCCGCATCAGACAGGTCGTTGATTCGAAAGTTCAAGTCGCCCAGAAAAAACGTCAAACTGTGAGAAGCCAAGGTGTCAGTACGGATTGGCCCTTTCATTCGAAATAATCATACTCTTGATTTAAAATGCCATCATTGTGGTTTTCACTAAAATGAATCTTTTGCATAATTTGGTTGTAGTTGTCAACTCGATCTTCATATTTCTCATCAAATGCGTAAAAATGGGCACCGACAAAGGCCAGGGAGATGCCTCTGTAAGTCATTCTTATAGCCAGAGCCCCTTTTAGCTTTTTCCAATCAAAGGCCGTCGAAACTTTCTGTGACAGGTGGACATGGTCAATGTAAAGGGAACATACTTGCCTCTCTATGACAATTAAACTTACGGCTAAGTTACTAAACTCTGCAAGCTCATTTTGTCTGACATAGACGTACAAAGCAGTGACCGTCATTCGTTTCTTCTCCAACTGAGAGTAGCCCCTTTTAGCGAACACCTCCTCCAGTTGCTTCATGTGCGCATCGACGCCGGTCAGTATAATTGAATTGGGCAGCTCTTGTAGGGCAACCACGTAGATGTCATGCAAATCACCCTCAAAGTGGTCAAAGAGACCTAATAGATCCTCCGATGGACTCTCCCCGGCGACATTGTACGTGACCAGGTAGATGCTGAAGGTGCAACGGGTCAATCAGTATCGTCGGATAGTGGCCGTCAGACAGAGCAGTGTTTGGCAGTTATCAGATTGCTCACCTCAGATTAGAATGCTTCGGAAACTGGGAGGATTCACAGGAGGTCTGATTCGCAAATAGCGCCAATTGAAATGCAAACACTAAGATTGTAATTAGGCGATTCATATTGAGGTAGATGAGAGGAGAAGACAATATTCACAAGTAGCACAATCGCACAGCACATTTGAGTTGCACAAGCACACAGGTGTTCGCCGGTGAGAAGGCAATTGATAGGCTCTAATAACAGTGCACAATCTGCTCTCAAATTGTAATCGACAACGTCACTGGAAAATGACTTTGTGAAGAGCACCAGTGCCTACCTGTGTGACGCACCAGAATGCACTTCCAAATGTCATTGCAAAGTGTAACGCAACTGTGAAAAGTACTCCACTCAAATGAAAGCTATCCAAAATGAGCAGTTTTAATAAATATCTTTGAGCACTTTTGGATACAGTACACATATTACCAACAGTATAAATTAACAGAAGATGATTTAGTTATAAATAAAGCTAGTTAAAACAGAGATAAAAGAATGTGAGAAACAATTTAAAAAATATAATACTAAAGATGCTACTAAAAAATAATTGCCGATAAAAAAACGATGGCATGTCCAAAATAAAAAAGTCAAAAATAAATCATTTTCTATCTCGGACCAGTGTTTGGCAGAGGTTCACAATAATAGTTCTTAAAAACTTCCTAATCGGAAACATTTTCACCGGGTGGCTGCTGCTCCTGTCCTTCTACCTCAGCACGAATCTCAAAAGGCTCTGAAATTCCCATTACATCGCCATTTTTACGCCGGTATATCAAAACATAACGACCAGTTGAGAATAAGAATGATTGCTCGTCAAACATGGCCGAAAACTCATGGTCACTTGCAGTGTTTGGGGTAGTTGACGATGTCGAAGAGGTTGTGGTAGTGGTGGTTGTCGTTGTCGATGATGATGCAGATGAAGCAGATTGGGATGCACTTTTTGGGGAAGACGTTGAAGTGGAGTGATCAGAGTCAGTTGAATCACCCGATCCTGAAACAGAAGACACCGGACTTGCTTCTTTACGTTCCTCCATATCCTCTTCTGCTTCTTCTACCGGAACGTAGTCTATAGGCTTTGGTGCTGAGTGAGAGGATTCTCCCAAATCTAAACTTTTAACTCTTTCAATATCAACTGATTCCAGATCAGCATGACTTGCACTTGTCGACGGAGCGCCACTGCGCGTCTCCGGTGTGCCGGCACCACGAAGTGCTGGGTGCCCTTCACCGAGCTCATTAGAGCTAAAGTAAGCAGCAGAAGAGGTAGACTGACTGTGAGAAGAAAGCAGCGAAGCTGCTGATCCACGACGAGTTGATGCCTGGCTGGCCGATCCCGTATGCAGATGATCAACCTGATCTTCGTCAGTTTCATCGTGCAACAGGGCCAGTGCATCCTCTGCCTCTTCAACTGTCTCTCCAAATCGAGGGTAGGCAAAGGTGACATAATTGTCCAGCGAGTAGAAATCCTCTCGGTACAAACCTGTCGATACAAGGCAACACAGCATAAGTAAAACATACTCTAAACGCTTCAACCAACTTACCAATCCAGTCCCAGTTGGACAGCACCTGAAAGAGTCCAGGAAAGTCCGGTCCCACCGTTTGGTTGGTGCGATTGTCCATCACCCGGAAGAAGATGGTGTGATTGCTCTCCACTGTCCAGTCACGAATTGGCTCAAACTGTACGGTCATTTGTCGTGCCAAACTCAAACTAGGATCTTCGTGGTAATAATGGCGAGAGCGAGGAGCGCTACGGGAGCTTGGGGAATCAGCCACAACACCATCAGTGGAACGTCCTTCTCCATGTGCCGGGCCCTGAACGGCTGGCGCCCTATGCGTTTTAGCTCTCAGCCCTGGACTGTCACGCTTAGAAAGACGCTGTTTAACCCGAGATTGAAGCCACTTGATCTTCTCAGCAAAGGCACTCGCGGAGATGTGAGCAATTGCTCTCACTGGCTTATGGTCACTGCCGCAGTACTGGCGAATGGACTCGTAGTGAAGAACGCGAAGGGCAACGCGTTCTTGATCAGCCTTGGCCACACGGTCAGACAGAGTGTTGCGGTACAGAATTCGGTCTGTAAAAGCTGGTTTTCGCTTTCTGTTAAAGTGAAACAATGTAATCGTTAAGCAAATGATACAACCCATACAAGAAGTTACTACTTACTCCCAGTCATAGTTATCAGTTGATATGATAAAACGATATGTTGGAGGGAATGTAATATTTGCTTCCGTGAAATGGTGAAATGCTGCTTTGGATTTTTGCGCCACGTGAAGCTTTAGTAAAAAAGATCAAATGATTGGTAAAAATACTTTACACTTGGCACAAACCTGGTCATACTGAAGCAATGGTATCCACTTGTTTGCGTCCTTTTTCCTTTCAGCAATCAAAACAGCATCGTAAACTTGCTGAGAAGTGAGGTCATTGATGCGAAAATTTAGGTCTCCTAGGAAGAAGGCGTAACTAGAAAAGAGATAAAACTTGGTTAAAATTAAAAATGAAAAAAGGATAAACTTACTCTTGGTCAAGAATGCCATCCTTTGGACGGTGACTAAAGTGCACCTGATCAATAATCTCCTTGTAGTTTTTCAGTCTTGTTTGATAGTGCTCTTCGTGGGCAGCCAGATGAGCTCCGACAAAAGCCAGTGAAATGTTGTTGTAGTAGAGGCGAATGCCAATACCGCCCTTTCGAAGGCCCAAGTCAGTGCTGACGGTGTCTGTCTACAAGGAAATAATGACACATTGTACCGGTTGTACGACGTGGTTCCCCCTTGTTAGCTTACTGTGACATTGTGAAACTTTGACAGCTTATTCTTTGGCACATAGATAGAAAGACTGGTGATCATGAACCGGACACGTTCAAGACGGACGTAGCCTCTTTCTCCGAAAATATTATCAAACTGACTCTGGTACGGGTCCCATGTTAACATTGACAAAAAAGTGAGCTCTTCCATTGCCACTACGTAAATGTCATGTGCCCCGACGCGCTGGAAATCGAAAAGATCTGTTAAATCTTCCGCCGGACTTTGACGAGCGACATTGTAGGTCAACAGGTAGATGCTGTGAAGAGAAATGCAATTAGTTTATTGGTAATTACTGCAATTGGAAACTTACCTTAAATCGTTTTCATCACGAAACACTGGTTTCCCAGTGACTGCTGGAGTAGGATTCAGGTCAGAGTCAGGCATGTTGTCAGGAAGCACAATGTAGAATCTCGGAACTGAGCCGTTTGAAAGATATGCTTGTGGGGAATATTGATAATTAGCCTCCTGCGACTTTGCCTGTCCATACAAGCCAAGACTAAGGTAGAAGAGCACTATTGGATTGAAAAGAAGCAGCATCACAATTAAAACAAAATTCATGCTAATATTAGATTGATGATAACATTAGAATTAAAAATAGGCAAAGAAACATGGAAAGAAGAGCAAAACAACAATTGTGCATTCCATAGGCACTCAACCATAACGACACCAGAGTAACTGGGTATCCCCTTTTCACCGAGTTTGCTCAACAGTTGTATATTTAATGTTATGTGACACTCAAACACTTGCAACAAATGTCGCCCTATTGCTTCTTCTGTGGTGCACATGCTAATTCAAAAACTTTCCTCAATAATGAAACCCTACACTGAAGGCACCATTTGACAATTTAGTTGGACAGTTCAAAAAGAAATACAATTGCATAGATAAAGCAATGAATAACCTTGTGCACACCATTACGAGCTGACAAAAAAATGAGTAATGTCTCTAATAGACCAATCATAAAAAAAGGATTCAACACTTCTGGGGTACAAAGAAACTCAATTGATTGCACAGACATCAGGTAATTTTTTCTTGATTAAATGACTAGGTTTGATAATAAGTAAGAATGAAAACAGTTGTGAAAAGCATCACTTACCGATAAGAATTGACACAATTACAAAAACTACAGTTGATGTTATGAACCGCTTTCTGGTGCAAGTAGCAGATCTTGGTTCATTTGGCTTTTGATTTGGTATTTTGAAGCACTTTTCACTTGACTTTGAAGAATTCATAAATTGGTGCACTAATAAATGTGATTCAGAGTAGATTAAAGGTAGTGAAACCTGAGTGCAAAACTGCAGAAGTAAAAGTGGAAGATAGCAATTGTTGAGTATTTAAATTATCCTCATAATTGGAGTCAGCTGGCAAATCCAATCAAGAGGAAATAAAACCAAGGAAAACGTCGGAGTTGCCGAGTTGTTTCCTTGTCGTGAGAAAGTGTTTGCTTGTGGCGTTGTGGTTGCATGTTTTATGTCTTAAAGTACTTGTTTTTCTTCATCTTCACTCAATAAACGGCAATAAACGGCAAAGTCACTGGACTAAATGCACATTGTCAAAACGATGACACAGTTTTGATGACTATGACCAACTTACGGAATTTAAACGACCAGATAAGAAGGTAAATAGCAACGGTTGTTGGCTGTTTCCAAAGCACTTTATACTGAAGGTATCCCAAGCGAGCAATTAAAAGATGATTAAACTGAGAGAACGCACCAGTGCTTGAGTTGAAGGAGCAGAAAAGGCTGAATCCAGTCACTAATGACGATGAACATTAACGCGATTGGGTTCATAAGGAGCGAACGTAATCACATACACTTTGATTAAAAATAGCAGCTTTATATTTCCTAAACAAACAAGCAGAACTCGTCCTCTGTGAGTGGTCTGCCAAACTGGCATTGATTTTTTTTTGAAAAAGAGACAGATTTCAAACCAAAACAAGTTCTAAGTGACAGCATCTTGTTCACTGAAAGCAAGTATTTTGCATTGCAATTCGATCCAATATTGAATTAACATTACAATTATTTAAAAAATAGAATCATGGAGGACACACGTAAAGAACCACCGTCTTCACCGGAGCCCCAAAGTGCAGCACCATCGACTTCCATTGTTGAGACAGAATCAAATGATTCGGAAAATGAAGTGTTTAGGTCTACTATTGCAGAAGATCTTTCACTTTCACCATCACCTCCTTCATCTCCGATTCCGCAATCATCACATCATTCGACAACTTCAGATTTAGGGGTGCCTTCAACTTTTCTGGAGCCATCGAGTGGAGATGTCCTAAATGAACTTTCTGATGAGGCACAATCCCCTGAGGCAAAGCAAGTCATCCCTGATACTGCTTCTAAAACATCCGAACACTCACCAAAAAGTTCAATTGAGGATTCTTCAGAATTATTAGGCGATCAAAATGAAGACTCAAGTGATGATGACAAAAATGAAGTTCGAAAGCTTCTCAAAAGTATTGTCGACACTTGTGATTCTATGGCTCAAAACGAGGATCGCCCTTTGAGTGATAGCGAGAAATCAGTTGAGAATGACATGCAGGCAGACGAGCCAACTAAGATTGAATCAGATTTGGAAAAGGGGACCATTTCTGAGAGTCAGTGGAATATGGAATCGACTATTGCTGATGATCTTTCTCTTTCACCATCACCTCAATCTTCACCCGCTTCAACATCGCCAACTCCAACATCGCCAGCTCCAACATCAATTATTGCTCCTTCAATGCCTTCAGACTCTATTGAACCGTCTACAAATGCACCACAATCTTTTTTGTCAATCAAACTTCCCGGTGTGATGCATTCTCCTGAAACTTCTCGTCCAAAATCATCAGAACCGGACACTGCGGAGATTAAAGAAAAAGTTATGGACGACCACACTGAAAAGACAGAAGAAAGTGGCTTGAAAATGGATGTAACATCAGATGATGATAGAGAAGATATGGACGAAGATGAACTTCTCAAAGCAATTGTCGGTGCATCTGGCCCGGTTGGCCGAAAACGCAGCATAGCCAGTGTTGGAGATGATCATCATTTAGATGATGATGATGATGACTCAATGGACGATGACACTCTTGTGGACGGCAGAAACCGAGCTGAGGATCTCGAGTTTAAAACTTCATTTGGTCTGAGTCTTTTTGGGCCATCTAAAGACTCAGGTTCAAGTTTAGCTGAACGTGATCCGAAAACTTTCTCTAAACAAGAGCAAGAGAAACTAAAAGAAAAACTGCAGGAAGAAGAACGAGAACGAATGCAGTAAGTTTGAGTTTAAAAGTATATCTTAATGTGTTTTTAAAAATATCTTTCTCTAGAGTACTGGTGTCTAATTTTTCTGAAGAGCAACTAAATCGTTACGAAATGTATCGTCGCGCAGCATTTCCAAAAGCTGCCATTAAAAGAGTAAGAGACCGGAGATTGATTGATTACCTTTTGTTAATTGTTTGACAATTTTATTTGTTTGTAGATTATGCAGCAAATGACTGGCACTTCAGTCTCACAAAATGTTGTCATTGCTGTGTCTGGTATTGCCAAAGTGTTTGTCGGTGAAATTGTGGAGGAGGCTTTGGACGTAATGGAGCTGATGGGAGAGACTGGTCCTCTTCACCCAAAGCACATCAGGGAAGCTGTTCGTCGGCTTCGCTGTAAGGGCACCATGCCTGGCTCAGCCCGGCCTGGATCTGTTAGAGATCATGCCCTTTTGTGAACGAAGATAGAAATTGTAATTATTTGTAGTTGTTGGTAAACACTTTGTGTGCGCAACACTAGTCACTCTGGTGGCACTCTAACGCCAACAATTTAAATTATTGAAAATAATCAAGCTTTATTATATTGCCAGAATGAAGCTTTACTTTTTCAACATTTTCAGATATTTTCCTCTAATGTCGATGAGCGGATGTGGTGAATGCAAAAGTGAGGAATTTAGAGGAATTAAGGCGGAGAGGAGGGCGTCAGCCAGCCTGGTGAATAGTGATGCCTTCTGCTGGTGAGCGAGTCACAGTTCGCCCTTGTTCAGCTGCAGTTCGCTCTCACTCTCCGAGCCGGGGGCAGCGCAGTGGCTGGGAATGGGCAGCGAGAGGTGCTTGTACTTGAGGATGCCCTTGCTGAAGTCCTGCACCGTCTGACCGTTGCCGAAGAGCTGCCACTTGGTGGTGAGCAGGCCTTCGATGCCCACTGGGCCACGGGCGTGAATGCGCCCCGTGGAGATGCCCACCTCGGCGCCCAGGCCGAAGCGGTAGCCATCGGAGAAGCGAGTGGAGGCATTGTGGAAGACGCAGGCACTGTCCACGGACTGCATGAACTCATCCGCTCGAGATTCTTTAAAGGGGAATGCTAGTTAGTAAAATAGAACAGGACAGTAAAAACAGACAGTTCATGTGGTAATACCATTCTCAGTGACAATGACATCAGTGTGACTTGATCCGTGCGTGTTGATGTGCTCAATGGCATCGCCCAGACTGTCCACAATTTCAATGGTGCACGCCAGTTCGCCGTACTCAATTTTCATACTCTTTGCCGGAGGTGGACCGAAAGTGAGCAGCTGATTCAGCCTCGGCCCGGAGAACAGTTTGACGTTTTCCTTCTTCAGCTCATTGCAAAGGCGCACAAAGAAGCCCTTGTTGTTGGCGCCAGCATCGGAGCCGATTTCCACCAGCGACCGGTGGATGAGCAGCGTCTCCAGAGCGTTGCACGCCGACGGATAGTCGCATTTGGAGTCTCGCACTGACAAAAAGAGTGAATCGGTTAAAATTGAAACCATTTTCCACTGAATCGCTTACCAATTTTGATGGCCTTTTCAAACTCTGCCTCTTTGTCGACGTACACATGGCATATTCCCTCGCTGTGCCCTAGGACGGGAATTGATTTGGACTGTTCTTGAATGGCTCGAACCAGTTCATTGGAGCCCCGCGGAATAATCAGGTCAATGTCGCCCTCGAGTTGCACCAGCTCGCTCACATCCTCGCGATTGTTCACCAGTGCGACTGCATTCTTGGTGCCTGGTGCCACTGATTCCAGCGCCTCCTGAATGAGCTCATTGAGCTTTTTGTTCGTCTCTTGTGCCTCCTTACCGCCCTTGGCCAGGAGGCCGTTTCCAGTGGCAATGGAGAGGGCGGCAATCTGGGGCAGACAGTCAGGTCGGGACTCGAAGATGACCATGAGCACACCTAGGGGAACGGTGATCTGCCGCAGCTCCAGATCGTCGGATATCTGCGTTCGGCGAACAATGCGTCCCAGGACATGGTCTGATGAGTCGGCTATCTGACGGAGACCCGCAGAGAGAGCCTTTAGTTTGCCGTGAGTCAGCGCCAGGCGATCGATGAGAACTTTTGAGGTGCCTTGATGGTGGATGAACGGGAGAAAAAGAGGAACAACTATTAGAATTCTGTGTGTGTGTGTGTGTGTAATGCTTCAGCTATTGCTGATGGCATGGGCAATTTTAAATTCATAACTATAAAAAACTGGCAAATCTTGCTTCTCTTTTCGGGCAATCTAAGAATTATTACCCAAATTACCAAAACGCAGCAGGCAAAGGCAATTAGCGACATATTATTTTAAATGACTTGTGCCTTCAATGAAAAGCAGCCTAACTGCCATTTAAGTTGAGCCCGCTTATGAACTGTCCTAATTACACGCAATATTGCCAGTTGGGCAATTCTATTTTATCCAAGTTAAAAAGAAATTTCATTACTGTCTTACTGTTCAGTTTGGTCAGATAAATACGCTTATAATTACGACTAGCAAAGGAAAAATATGGTTAGATTTACAGTTGGGGTTTCAACTTTCTGTAAAGCTTTTCACATTAACACTTTGGTAATGTTTACAAATTTTAAAAAATAAAACTTAAAATATATTTTAAATCTGAATTTTAAGTTGAATCTAATTTAAAAAATAATTGTTTTTATATCAAATACCAGGATAAATGAACTTTAAAAAGGGTAAAAAGAACTCACAATAACATTTATTTTTACTAATGAAATTCCTTGTTTTTCTTGAAACAAGATTTTTACTAGAACTTTTCTTTCTTTTTGATATATCGGCAAAAGTATAGTGCAACAAAACTTATTAATATGTGACAATAGCTGTGATTTTGTTTTGTCAACGTAATGATTCGGTTGAATTATTATTTGGTTCAAGTGATGCGAAAGACAAATTATTGCTGCTCTGAGTTAATTACAAATCGATAAACCGAGATTGTACAACTAAATGGTCAAGAATTCTCAAAGCGACTTTCATTATCTTAAACATAATGAAAAACTTGGCCAAAATAGTTAATTTCAAACCAAGTAAGAAGTTGTTGTTGGTATTTTAGGAATTTTAGAAACTAAATGTAATATGTTGTAACAAACATAAACTAGCACTATTAAACTGTAAATTGTCAATCACTTACCTGATGCACTTGCTTTGGCCAGATCGGTTTGGTTCGCTTCCAAAATAAACTCGACACGTTCTTCAAGTAAATTGGCCAACTTGTGAATGATGGCGCCACGTTGAGAACCATTGAGTGCCACAAGGTTGCGACTGGAGTTTCGAGCTGAAACGATAAACAAGTTGGCATTAAATTGATTCAAAATGCGCAGTCAGAAGATAATTAGCTGTTTTTGTTTGTCATTGATTGACTATTGCCAAAGAAAACATTCTTCCATGTTGTTATTTTTAGCTCCAGCGCCCTACTTTTGATTTGCCCCAAATTTAATTTAAATTGATTTACTACATTCTTTAAACGTAAGTTTTAGCAAAAAATCTAGTTTCTTAAAAAAGAATATTCTGAATTTCCTAACTCTAACTTTAATTAATAATTGATTTATGCAAATATTTTGATCCCATAAATTCAGCTAAGCCAGCTAACTAATCATCCCCTACAACTAGCGTCTTTTAATTAGAATTAATTAGAATGAAACTAATTTAACCTGTGAATGAGATCGGGCAATGAATGAATAAAGAAAAAAACAGTGCCGTACCATTTTGAGCCATGGTTTGCGCAGAGACTGAACGCTCCTCAACTTGCGTAAAGAACGTTCCCACCCGTTTGCCGGCGACGATGTTGCTGATGGCGTCATCGTCCATGCCATTGCAAATGACCACCGAGACGCCGCGGTCGAGTGCCCAGGTGGCGGAGGCCACCTTGCTCTCCATGCCGCCCAGGCCGACGCGAGATTTTTGCCCAAAGGTGATCGACTCGTGGCTCTTTGGGTCGTAGGTGTGCAGCAACTTGGCGCCATCCTGAGTGGGCGGCTTCGTGTAGATGCCGTTCACGTCGGACATGAGGAAAAGCGCATCGGCGCCCACTTCCACGGCCAGCTGAGCCGCTAATGAGTCATTGTCCTGAATAGAGATGACCCCATCCAGGTCCAGGTTGGGCAGTGCCGGCGACAGAACGGCGTCATTGGTGTTCACCTGAAATAGAGCAAAAGTTATTTATCAGTTCATAGAAGAGGAGCAACTTATCACTTACAATTGGAATGATGTTTAGACGGAGCAACTCAAAGAGCGTCGAGCCGAGGTTGTGTCGAGAGATGGGATTGGCAAAGTCGGTCTTGTTGACGAGCACCTGAGCGATGCTGATGCCGTACTGGGAGAACATTGCCTCGTACAGCGCCATCAGGCCTGACTGGCCGACGGCGGCCGCGGCTCGGGGCTCCATCAGCGCCTTGCCCTGTGCCTCTCTGACGCCATTGGAGTGCGCCAGCGTCTCGCGCATCGACATCGACAGACGCAACTCCGAGCTGAGTTTCTGCTTGCCAAAGGCCACCGCCCCGCTGGTCACCATCAGCACGTCTCTGCCCTCCATGTGCAGAGTGGAGGTCTGCTCGACGATGGACGCCAGTCGGCCGAGCGCCACTCCGCACTCGTCCTCTCGGGTGATGACGGCCGAGCCCAACTTGACGACGATTCGCTGCGCCTGATTGAGCTCGGATCGAGTTGCAAATGACTTGAGCTTAGGGTTCGTCTGGCTAATCGCCTCATGGTGATTCGAGTGGTGGTTGGTGATGGCTCGGTGCAGCGCAGAAATGGAGCCCTTTCGGCCGTTGTTGTGGAATGACTGCAGTCGAAGCAGACGAGTTAATGGTCGCGATTTGCCCGCCACCGAAGCGATGCTGCTCGCTGACAGCGGCTGCTGCAGTGCTCGGCAAATTGTCAGAATTCGGCTGGCCATTAAGAGACGCTAATGTAGGAGCTGGGGAGTTGGGGAGGTTTTCACCCGCTGCTTCTCTGCTTTTCTGCTCTTCTCAAGTCTCAAGACGCACTCGAAAGTATTCGCCTCGGCTTGGAGACCTTTTTATACCTTAAAAGGATAATGGTAATAGCGGAAGGTGAAGACCAAAAAACCAGGCGATAGTGAAGAAAGTGATAATGAAAGTGAGCTGAAGTGAAGTGACGAATTCTCTCTTCCTTTCTCTCTCTCTCCCGCTAATGCCGCTGCCGCTTCAGTGCCTCAGTACAAAGTGTGCGTGTTATCGTTGGTAACACTGTGTGCTGCACACCGTTATCGGTGCATCATAAATACAACATTACAAGCCAAACTTGCGCTACTGACAAAGCTATACAAAGCTATAGCGTGGCAGTTTATCACCCCTCGCAGCGGTGCGCTTTTATCAAGAGACATTCAATTTCGATGTTTGCTTGTGCTGTCTTTTCGACATGTTGTGATTCAGTTCGAGTGTAATTCAGTTCACTTCAACACATACACACACATTCCAACTTACGTCGTTTTGCCGAAGATCAAAGTCTACAGTGTTGTGCCACCAGTTGCTTCTTTTGTTGGTGGATAGCGTTCGTGGAGAAATGCATAGAAGTGCAGAAGTCTGCGGTCCAGTGCGAAAATTTTTGCAAAGACGAGAAATGTGTTTGATTAAAAGTGGAGGCCCTTCAAAGGTGGTTGCGTAGCTGCAAACGCACCACTGCTACAGGGCTTAGTGATAGCACTTCTTGGGTCAAAAAGCGTCTGAAAGTGAACTGTTGTGTCCCAGCAACATCAGCGCGTTAGATCAGCAGGCTTTGCTGATGTGTCATTTTGCTTTGCTTTACTTTGCTGTCTAAATGAAGAGTGGTCACAACAAAAATCAAGTTTACTATTTATTATCATTTGAAAACATCAGTCAAATAAAAAACTACATTTTAAATCAATCCACTGAAAGATGGAGAAAAACCGAATAAAAACTTGTTTACTCATTCGGACGACCTGTTCATTACTATAAAAACTCAAGTTTTGGATTTAAAAACTACAATTTTTTAATGAAATAGAAACTATATTTTTTAAGTCATTCACCGAACATGTGAACTAATCAGATTTGTATTAATATTCTTGATCAGTGTACTTTCTTGTTGAGAGTATCAGTAAAACCGGATCGCTTCAAACTGCTTTTAACCAGATAATCTTCTTTTAAAGTTTACTTTGAAAAGTGCTTGCCTACTTTATCGCTTCATCATTTCAGCTACAGGCTATTCAAAGAACGTTACTGGTGGTGACAAAAATATAAAAAATCTTTGCCAAAGGAACAGTTTGTTGTGTTAGAAAGTGCAAGGAAACGTTCAAATGCCTTGAGTGTTATATAAAATATTATTAATTGTATACAACTAAACAAAAATTTGCAGAAACTTCAAACATTTTAGCTTGTTCAGCTCTATAAGTCATGATGTGTAGTGACTGCAAATTTTGTGATGATTAAAACATGTTAACACTGCTAAAAACAACATAAAATGAGGTTCATTGCTGGTAAACATTACATAGTGTTTATGAACTGGTGTTTAGTTTAGCGAAAAAGTGCTGGATACAAATTGCAATGTATTTAGTGTGTGAACTTTAGTTTATTTTCTCACTACATGATTTGTGATTTCAAATAAAAACCAAAGGTTTTTGACACTTGAAAATTAACTTGGGGAGCGCAGATACAACTACAAATACTTTTTTATAGTTGTCACTTTCATGCTGCTTGGTCAGTTTGTAGTACTACTCTTTTGATAAATTATCTTAAAAAATGAGTTTCAGCGACAAATTTAGCAGTAAGCAGCAAATAAATAAAATTAATGTTTTTAAGATTACTAAGAGTCATTGACTTAGTGTTTCACATGATGGCTACCAGATTTTTGAGTAAACGTTAAATTTTTTTAAAATAAAAAACGATTTTTAGCGAGATTTTTTTAAGTTAACATCATTTTGTTGAATTATTGCTCCAACTAGATAATTCAATTTATTGCAGTGCAACAAATTAACTCAATCACTTAACTAAATGTGCGGTTAAATAATTTTTTGTAGAATATAATATTTTGTGACAAAAAAATCGTGTGAGAGATACGCATTGCCACAAACTCTCAAACAACAAAGCTAAAGAATAGCCCTCTAGATAATAGATGAGTAGCTTTTCATCGCTTTCTTTTGTCAAGTGCTATGTATGAGTGCTCCAATTTATCTGTGATCCAAAAATGCCCCTCAAAAAGGGCACGTGTTTTTGATGTTGATGGAGACAAAAAGTCACTTTGTGGTATTTCTTTCTTTTCAAGGCCCTTTGTTTGCCGACCCACTGTTCTTTACTAGATTTGCTTTATTGAAACAACTTGCACAAAAAAATGTTTTATAAATTGGTAATTAGGCTAAAAGATTTACTGTGCAATGTTAATAAGCTAACAATACTATTATTGCTATTGAAAAAAGCATTTTTATCAAGTTTTTTATTTTCTAAAACTACTCAAATAATGCCAAGATTATTTTTTTCATGTTGTTGGCAAATTATAAATAGCTCCATATTTATACTTTGATTTTATAATCTCAATAACGTTTGTACTGGATGTAAACCAGTGCAACATTTTAAATTGAAACACATTTTAGCATAAGGAACTACCTATCTGCTATTGATATTTTGCAGTACAAAGTTCAAAAATGACTTGAGCTCAATATAAGAGTACATAAAGCCTATTTGCCACGTATTTTTAATGGCAATTTTAATGCAAACATGAAATCGTTATATTTTATGTTGGAATTTTTTGCTTTGTTTGCACTAGCTGTTGATGGTGCCACTGATGATGCCCTTCGAGAATGCGGCGATCTACTAAATACAGATATTCATAAAATTCCAAACTTTAAAGGTGAATTTGCCAATGACCGGTGCTTGCTTAAGTGCTACACTGGAAGTGTGATCCTTTCTAGTCACAATATTAACGAGGGATTTCCTTGCGTGCCAGCAAGTAAAGGCGTAAGTGTTTGAAAATGCCATTATTAAATGATTTTTATAATAAAAAAATTATGTTTACTGCAGATTTGTCACAGCGGGCACTGTGTTGGCCAACAGAAAGAAGCCCAAAAAGAATGCGGAAAGTTACACCATTTTGATTTTGAGACACTCAACAGCACTGGAACAATGTTTACCAATGAGCAGTGCTCTGTAAAATGTGTAATTGACGGAAAAGTAATCTCCACAAACCCTATCAATGAAAATGGACAGTGCCCGCTTAAATCTAACGGTGTAAGTTGCTTTAAAATTTGTTGACCATGTTAAATGTGTTTAGAATGCTATGTAAATTTTTTTAGGTATGCCAAAAAGGACACTGTGTTACGGATGGAAAGCCAGTAACTGACGGTCCGACGGCACATACCACAACGGCTACTGATTCTACGCCAATAGATTCGCATAGTCAAATTGATGAAGTTGAAATCACTATTGTGAAAGCAACTGTTCTTGAAAGCTTTCCTCAGCAGGACATTTCGGCTGAAATTTTTGTCCACGTTGAAGATGATTGCCGATCAAATGCAGTCAAGTACTCAAACGCACCCGTGGAGTTTAATAAACAGTGCAAAGCTGATAAAGTCAAGTCAAAGAGTAGCTCACTTTACATTCAGCTTGATTACCATCTGACTGACGAGATCGCACTTGGAGGTTTCTACTCTGAGCCACTAGTCGACTTGCTGAAACGGCTTAGCACAAAAACTTCTAATCAGCATACGTTTGAAGAAACTTTTCAGCTGCACACTATTCTTGTCAACAACGTTCAAAAGCATACCGCTGATGTTACTCTGAAAATTAGTTTTAAGTTAAGAAAGAGCTAAGTCAGCTACACCAATCAAAATTTTTGTTTTTCATAATTTATTGTTAGAAATTGAAAATAATACTATTGATAATACAGAAAGTTAAAAAATATATTAGAAAAATCAATAAAAAAGATGGGCAGTAAATAAATACAAACTTGTGTAAATTAAAAAGATTCAAAATCGATATAAAGATTGCGTCACAGATTGTTTCTTTGCAAAGCGTTGTTTAAAATACTTTTTATAATATTCAATCAAAATAGAAAAGTAATATGCAAAAGATTGATTTAGACATATGATTCTATAGAAAACTGAGGATCACTAAGAATTTCTTCAATATTTGGAACGACTTGATTAGGACCAACAACAGTAGGTTCCTGCTGATCATCAGGCTGAGCCTGTGGAAAAATAAAGTCTCTGCTTATTTCCGATATGGCACCACTGTTTTCCACTTCCGATTCATCGATGATCGCCACTCTTTGAGTGCGTTTCATCATGTTTGCCCGGCGATACTCAGCCGAATATGTGCTCAACACGTTTAGTTTCTCGGCTATTTGGGCTATGATTTGATTTTGCTCCAACGATGCTTCAGGTGGCAGTGGCGGTGGTGAGGGTGGTGGGTTGCAAACATCCACGGTGACAAGCGTCTGCTCACCATTCAGACTGACTGACGGCCGACTACTGGAATCAATGGAGGATTGCTTGGAGGATAATGGCGTACGACGAGTGGTCCCATTGCTTCGGCTTGTTATGTCGAGATCAAATGAATGCTGCTTCTGGTAAGGTCGGTAGGGCGGCTTGGAGTGAAGATTGTTCTGCGTCAAAATGGAGTCCATTGAGGAGAAACGGGTGGACTGAGGATTCTAAAAGGACATTATTATTTCATAATTATTAAACACTATGCATTGTTTTGCTGTACGGTAATGCCTTGCCTTTGTGACTATTCCATTGTGTGAATGGGACTGAATAGAGTTGTTTTTTAGTGAACTCGAAGAGGTCGTTGTGGTGGTATTGAAAGTGGATTGTCTCTTTAGAAATCGTCGGTTTCGCCTGTACACACGTCTCATCTTTCCTTTGGGCGCCATACCTTTCTGAAACTCGTCCATCAGATCATCCGATTCATAACAGCAGAAGTAATCGTTGCAGTAACAGCAGTACTGGCAGACAGTTTCAACAAAAGCAGTGCGGAACTTTGAACTGACCAGTGCGTATAAAAATGGATTTATCATCGAGTTCACATAAAGCATAATTCGGCAAAAGTATAGCAAGGTGTAGTAACGCTCCATACTGATGAGATTCTTCATGTCGTCGTAGGGCACTAGCAAGGTCCACAGTGTCAACAGGCGAAAGGGCAGCAGACAGGTGAAGAAGCAAACGACCACTGCCGCCAGCATGAAAACCACCTGACGGCGAGAGCGCATTTGAGCCTTCTCTGCGGTCATATTTAGCCTACTTTAGAAACAGTTGCAATTAGGTTAAACAACAAATTGACTCACTCCTTTTCAAACTACCTTGCTGAAGATGGTCCACTAGCCGAGCCGTTTCTGGAGCCGGCAATACCGCCGCCTGAGCCGTGTCTCCAGAGAATGACTGGCCAGACAGAGGAGTCTTTGGAAATAGATCCACCTGAAGTGGTGGAGACGCAGGCGAGTGAAGAGCGAATATTGGCCAAACTGGCCTCGCCCCCGCTGGTAATTGAGGAATGGGTTGAAGCGATGAGTAGTCGCCGGTCATCCATTACTAATCGGCGAGCAATGATGCTGTAGACGACGATCAACACAATGAAGGGAACCCAGAAGAAGATGATCATTGAACCAAAGAAGTAGTAATTCTGCCAAGTGTCATCGGCTTTGGTGAGACAAACGTTCACTAATGTGCCATCATTGTGCTCGGCAATGTCGTGCTCTGTGATAAAGAGCACTGGAGTAGTGGCCAAGAATGCAATCGACCAGAGACAAACGATGCTGATGACCGCACGGCGTATTGTGCACTTGTAGGAAGCTTTCAGCGGCTTACAAATGGCGTAATACTGTCAAAAGTAGTTTTTAAAATGGTTTTTATTTAGCTATAGTCAAGTTTGTGATTGAGAAGTATAAAAAGCTTGCATACTTTTTAAAATTTTATAATGCAGTTATTTAATAAAACGTAATTTTCAACTGGAACAATTGCTATAAATTGCCAAAATCTGTCACCAAAATGGTTATATTTATTTTAATTTCTAAAAATAGCAAACATTTATCTACAAAATGTGCAAGTAAGTGACAGTAAAAAATTGCTTAAACTCAAAAGAACATGTAAAATTTATGATCAAAACTGTTTTTTAAATAATCGAAACTTTACAATATTGCCATTATTTATACACATACATAATTATGCACAACTTACAGTTTTTTGAATGATAATGACTTGGTTTTAATCTGCTACTTATTTGTAACAATTTTTTAACAAAGTTTACAAGTGGCTTACAGTGTTGAACATATTAAGATAATTTACATTAACTTTTCTCAAGATTGCTAAAACAAAAAATTAATTTTGCAAATTATCAAATATTTATATGCATACGCTATTAGTAAAAAGGGTAATGTGTTAAAAATATAAATTTAGTAAAAAGTACAAACAATTTTAATCAATTTTAAAAAAGTAAAAAATCAATTTAATGAATTAATGATTAAAATAACTTTTAACTAAATAAATAAGTGAAAAATTGAATAACACTTACTCGTTCAAATGAAATCGCCAAAATGGTTAAAATTGAACCATGCGCAACGACCAATTCTAAAAATGGGACAGATTTGCCTGTGAAAAACAATGTTACATTATATAAGTTTTTTTAATTTATGCGTTTCCAATTATTTTATCAAATTTACTTTGATTTAAAAATAAAAAATATATTTTTAATTATTGACATAGCAAAACGACAAAAATCAGTAAAAGATAATTTTATTTTTCTTTTTTATTTAATTATTTTAACAAAGAAACGTAAAATGAAAGTGAACACAAACATTTTTGTTATACTTAATTAAAAATATCTATATTATGCCTAGCATATTTAAAATATAATTGAATTTGTTTGAAGATTTTTTGAAAATTATTTAGTTTTTAAAAAATTGTATACATTATATTTCTCTGCTTTATTTAAAATAAAATATTTTATTTTGTTTAATTAGATAATTAAACCGTTCAGATGGTCATTTTAACGACATTTTAATTGCGTTTTACTCATTAATAACTGTGTACATGATTGACTCATCAGTAAATTAATCAATCGATCAGAAAACCAAACAAACTTTGTGTATTTTTAGGGTTAGGTTTTTACTCGTTTAGTTATGACTAATTTTGGGTTTGAAAAAAATGCTAAAGTTGACAGTTTAATATGTTTGCAAGTTTTAATTAAATTTTTGTTGTTTTCAACTTGTGATAAGTGCTCCAAATAGATAGGCGTTGCTGTCAAACTTATTACGTTTAAGTTTTGTCTAGCTCAAATTGCTAAAACTTTGTTGCAACATTTACGCAAAAATAAAACAGCTTGTTTTTTGCTAACAATAAAAAACAAAATTAAACTTTTTAAAAAATAAAAACAAAATAAAAAAGTGAGTTTAGAGACAACAACACAAAAATAACTACAACAAGGGCGTGAGTGTCGCTTCGCGCCACGCACTCTTTAGTTTTTCCAAATTTTTAAGCATTGACTGATGTCATTTGGTTGATCGG